>JACCDO011441108.1_pt1 | contig 87310 bp, 99 predicted proteins | sample 7446101 | NCBI WGS metagenome assembly JACCDO01 (sample SAMN15323440, study PRJNA562643) | freshwater metagenome | isolation source: river surface water | place: USA:Blue River Watershed | collected 2017-08-16
AGCGCTAGTTACTACTTTATAAAGTAAATTGATTTTTTCTATTTTATTACTTTATCAAAACTAATAAAAGTTCATATTAAAATGACTTCAAATAAACGTTCATTTGATACCTCATTTGATACTTCAAACAATGAAAACCAGTTTAAAAAAGTAAAATCAGTACCATCAGAAATTATTTTTTTAGTTCAAAATGATAATAAAACTTTAACACAATTTGGGGGTATAAAGTCTTTTCATTTAGAAGAATTTGGTAACTTAATATATTATGAAACATTAAAAACATCAATTAGATGCATACAGAAAAAAAATGTAAAAGCATATAAAGATGTTAATAGTGATTCTTGGATTTATTTTTGAAATATTTTTTCTTTTCTACTTTTACTTTTAAAAAGTAGAAAATGCCTGTTAATGTATATAAAATATCAGATAAATATTATGGTCCAAAAAATATATATAAATTAAATACTTGGCTTTTAATTTTAGGTGCTATACTTTTTTTATTCGCGTTTATATATTTTTTCAAAGAATATAGAAAAGAAAGAAAACATGAAGAAGAATGTGTTAGATGTAAATCTGATAGATATTGTGAAATAAAATACTCTAAAGAAGAAGTTTCATTATGGACATTAATTGGTGCATTCATGTTTTTAGTATATTTTATATTCTTAATATATACAGAGTTAGATCCATCTTCAGAATATAAATTTAATAGAAGATATGTATATTATAAAACTCGTTAATATCCTATATCTAAAAGTAAACATCCATCACAAAGACAATCTGAATGATGTCCGGTATCCGGATCTCTACCAGATACTACATATTTTATACCACATAAAATTCCACTTTTACTTATATTTTTTCTATGTAATAAATCTAAAGCATTACTTATACCACATTTTATATTCTTCAGACAATCCCAATCAACAAAGAAATTTAACGAATCATATACTTTTTTAGCATATTCGTAATTATTATTGTAACACTGATTAATTGTTAAATTAGGTTGATTTTGTGAGGTATATCTTTCACCACATATACAAACTACTTCATCTATTTTTTTACCTACAGAGTAATCAATTTCATTAATAGTAAAACAATGATGACAAATCCAATCTGAATTTAAAAAAGTATTTTCGTTTTTATCTTTTTTACACTTCCAGCAAAAATGATTACTTTTTGAGTTTTCAACTTGACACCAAATACAATCCCATTTAGAATTATTTCTTTCACATTTTTTACAAATTCTATTACGTTTAAAGTTTAAATAATTACACTTTGTACAGATCCAATCATTATGGGGAACGTAGTTCCCCATACCCCCTCCTTCATTATCATTTTTATTGTTTATTTGTTGAGTTTTGGAACCTTTATTTTCTTTTTCTATAAAAGATTGACTACATTTTCTACATTCAGTATTACGTTTAAAGTTTACATAGTTACACTTTGTACAGATCCAGTCATTACCTCTTTTTTCTACACTATTATAATTACTCATTTTTATTAATAATAGATATCTATTATTAATTTTGTTTCATTTAAATTGATGTTTAAATTAATCACTCTTTTATTACTCATTTTTAGTTAAGGGAGGGGTGGTAGGGGAACCGTACGGTTCCCTACTAGATTAACTGCCATGGTCAAATGAAAAGTAGAGTGTAACATAATCATCTTTAATTTCATTATTTTGAACCATTTTCGAATATTTTTCTTCAAAATCTAAAACAATTTTACATCCACGTTTACCCATTTCTTTAAATATACTTCTATCTTTCATACCACAAAATAATGTATACCATTTATCTAAAGGATTTCCACGAATGGTTAAAAAATTTATTAAATATTCTAATATAGTAAAACCATTTTCACTAAAGATATCAAATTTAGGTTCAATACGTTTACCAATTTCATACATAAATTCTGGAGTTGAATTATTATCATTTTGATTGTTGTACAAATAATTTGTAGAACTAGTTGATCTTCTATCAGTATTTAAAAGATATGGATTAATTAGTAAAATAGGTTGTTGGATTTTTATTTTTAAAAAGTCAGTCCAACTACTTATATTTAACTCTGATTTATTATCAAATAGAGCAATATTGTTTTTATACTTTTCATTTTCTTTAAATAAAGAATAAACTGTATTCCACTCCTCAGATAATTCTTCAGAAATAAATGTTAAAAAATGGTTGAACTGAACTACTAAATATTGTTCCATATAAGAAAGATTATTTGTAGAGATATAGTGACCAAATGATTCATTTAAATCTTCATCGCGACCTTCATCTAATTCAGGAATACTAGGAATATAAAGAGTATCTAAATTTCTATTTAAATAAAGTGAATGATCAAAAATAGAAGCTATATGAGTTAAAAATAGTTTTAAAAAAGTTTTACTACATTTCAACTCATGGTCTACATATTCATTACAAACCATTTCACTAATATTCTTAGAATCCATAAAAGGTACATTGTCTAAGATATCATTTAAATCAGTACTAATACTTTTACTTTTGATACTATAAACAATATTGTTGTTAAATTGTGATTGCATTTTTAATTAAAATTATAATAGATTAATTCCAAAAACTCAATTTTGACGGGGAATTACGTTCCTCGTCAAAATTGATATTTTTTAATATTTCACTTAATAAAATACCTTATTTAAACAATTATTAGTTAGCCAATTTTAGTTAGCCAATTATTAATTACTCTATTGTTAAAAAATGTTGTACACACGCTTATATACCATTCGTAAATCTTTTAAAGACCTTTTAAAAAAGTTAAAAGATGAGCAATTTAATGGTAAAAAAGTATCTGCTTTAAGATGTTATATTCAATTATTTAACAATTTAGTAGAAGAAGTATTCAAAATACACTTTTATGATATCTTAGAATCAGAAGATCCATCTATGGAAATAGGTAATGGACTAGATTTTGAATATTATTATTCAGTTATTTTAGAAGATAAAGAACAATTAGATAAACATATTCCAGAAATAGAGTTGTTTAGAATTGTTACTAAAATGATTCTTTATGTTTTAGACGAAACAAAGATTAAAAAAGATAGTATTATCTATAAAGAAATTACTACAATTTGTAACATTGTTAAAAATTATAAATTTTATAATAAAAATGATATACAATTAGACTCTTTGGATATAAGTCCATTATTTATAATAAATTCAGAGTCTGATTGTATTCAAGTTTATGAAGAATTGGAAGAATTTTTAATGACCTATTTACTTCGTGAAAATATACCAGAACTTTTAAGACGTTATTTACATTCTATTGAAGCATTAGTTATAATGGATATCTTAGAATGGGGTAATGGTTATACAACTTATAAATTGAATGAAAATGACTCTTCATCAGAAGAAGAATCTGAATCAGAATCAGAAGATGAAGAATTAGAAGAATTAAAAGAAGAATTACAAAAAGAAGTAGAAGAAGATAATGAACAGATTCAAATTTTTCATGAATTAAACTTCTTAAAAGGATTTATCTATATCACTTCTACTGTAGCAAAAGGAATGAAAAATGAGTTTTCTACAGAAGAATTATATAATCAATTCCAGAATGATTGTAATGAATTTTTAATTTTAGAATAATTCAAATTTAACCTCGATTTTTACTCTGTACAGAGTAAAAAGAGTAAATTATTCAACATAGGAAGAAATTTCAAAAATAGTATTTAAAGGTATAATAATTTTACGTTCAATATTATTTTGAATACAATAATTATTACACAAAGTACCACTAATATAAGTGTTTGTTATTTTAGTAGGACTAATAGATCTTGTATTACATTTTGTATCAGTAATTTCCATTCGAATATAATCTTCTTCAAAAAAGTTACGCAAATGTTCTATCAAATTATCTTGTGAAATGATACATTTTTTAACTTCATTTTTAAATGGTTCAAAGATGGTCATATTAAACTTTGAAAATGGTAAAGTAGATAAATTATCACGTATTGTTGGAAATTTAGCAACATTAATACGAGTATCATCCTCTTGTATAAAAATTGAACTATAAGGTTCTAATGTAATAAATTGTTCAGCTGTTTCTAAGTTAGTAACCAAATATATAGTTTTACTATTATTACAATTAATTAATGTATTAAATTCATCCTCTGTAGTTGGTTTAAAGTCATCTAAATTTATGTTTGTTAAGTCATTGATAAACTTTTCTTTCTTTTCAGCATAAGCTAGTCTTCTTTTTTTGTTAATAGAAGAAAGGGAAGCAAACTTTGATTTAGAACGTTTAGGCATCTTTAATTTGTTTATTAAGGTAGTATTAGAGTTGTAAACTCAAAAAAACTCAATTTTAAGGTTATTTTATACTTTTAAAATTAAAATATTTGTTAATTAATAAATAATTAATAAATATGGATCATTTAATTATGATATGCAATGAATCAGGTTGTAAAAGACTAAGATTATTGGAAAATGAATGTTTATATTTAAAAAACGCAATTAAAGAATATAAATCTAATAGATTAAATAATCAAAAAATATATAATCATTTGTATAAAAAATTAAATGCAATAGCAAACAAATACGAAAATAACAAACCAATTATAAATAAGTTAAATTGTGCAATCATTGAAAATGGAATTATCAAATGTTACATCGACTTAAAAACAATTTAGTCGAGTATAAAATATTTTTCTAATTCAGTAATAGTTTCCGGGAACATTTTTTTTATTCTATTTTAAATAATAAAGAGTAAAAAATAAATTTTAATTTAAATTAAATTACGACTTTTAAAACAAATGTAAATTAGTGTTATTTTAGGAAAATAATATGAAAATAATCCAAATGCAGTTGCAAAAGCTAGTACAACAGATATATAAGTACAATTTACTATAAAATAATTTCTATGTTGACGAGTTATATTTCTTCGCTGCAGATATCTTTGTCTTCTACTTAAATATACAAAAGCAATAGTAAAAAAGAGTGTAAAAGAAAATAAAACTTTTAGTAATCCTATTATATACAGAAATGTATGTTGAGTTGTATTTCTAAAAGATATATTTAATTTACTTTCTTTATCTATAAAATCATCAAAGATTGAATCATTCATTTTTTTAATTCTACTAATTGAAGTAATAGTTATAAAAAAGGATAAAATGTTTAAAAATATCAATTTACTATTACCAAACTCGTTCACACAACACTACTTTATTTTTAATTGGTTGTAATCCTTTTTCTAAACCGTAGTTTTCCATCATTTGTATATACATTTCTTTTGTAAGTTCAGTAAATGTAACATTAGAAACATCTCTATTTTCACGCATTGAACCAGGTGGTAAATATTTATACCCATTTAATAAATACATTTTATTTTCTGTTGTTTCTTCTGTTGTTTCTTCTGTTTCAACTAATCTATCATAATCTCTAGAAGGATTAGGAGCATATGACATACCATATGTATCAATACTTTCATTTTCTATTTCTTCTTTTGTCGGAATATGATCACAAATTGTAATAGTATGTTTCATTCGATATATTGAATAATAATAGTCATAAATAGTAGCTAAATTTCTTCTTTGAACTAAATTAGAAATAATAACATTTTCTATTAGTAAGTATATGTTACCACTTTTATCCATTGCAGATGGATAGCTAACATCATTATTACCAACTGTTGAATCATATTTTACTATTTCATCTAAAGCTGTAAATGAATATATAATATCACCTATAAATATATATTTATCTTCATTTTGTGGTTTAAATAAAATTGTATTTCCTTTAAAACTAGATCCGTATCCTCCACTAAAGTTTGTAGTTCTATTACGTTTTGATTTTCCAATAAATATTGTTTCATAAATACTATTTAGTACTGGGTTATCCATATTATAATCATTTTCACCACCTGGACTATTACGTATAACTTGGTAAACAATCACACTATTTACTCCATTTGAATCATTTACAATTACTTTAAAAGGTCTACTTCCATTGTCATGTATAAAATATGTTTTCATTTTTTTATTTAATTACTATTTACTACTTAATTAATAAGTAGTAAAATTATGTTTAACTAGTTTTTAACTATTTTTAAATACTCTGCGAAATCTATTTTTTCTGCTTTTACTAATATTACATTATTAGCTGCTTGATAAATAGTGTTTCCTGAAAGTATCCATTTTTCAGCATCAAATTCTAATATACAGTTTGTATTTTTTCTAGCTAAATTTTTATCACCATTTGGTACAAAATGAATACATTCACGATTTATAGGTTGTAACCCATTTTGCATAATAGAATCCAAATTTTTTTTGAATGTAAAGTGAAGTATAGGTTTTAGTGTTTGTATATTATTTATTGTAAGTTTTGTATAAATATAATCATCTTCTAAAATATTATTTTTAGAGTGACCTTGGACAGCTCTTATTTTATTGTCTTTGATTTGAAATCTTTGTTTTGTATCATTTTTTACATAGTCAACTATAGTTTGAAATGATAACTCGTTATTATTTTGTTCTTTATTTTGTTCTTTATTTTTATCATTTAGATAGTTTAAAATAATTTCAGTATCAACCCAACCACTTTTATCCATATGTTCAAATAATGAATGACGTAGTAGAAATGTCATATATTTAGAACTCATTTTAATCTTTTATTTTTACTATTTAAATAAAGTAAAAATCAATTTATTCTTTTTAACATCTATTAATACAATCGTCCAAACAACCTGCTGATACTTTATATGAATTAGCATTTCCAAATTGTTGACCACATTTCTTTTTACAATCAATTTGACAATTGTTTCTTTTTTCTATATCTTCTTGAGTAATTGGTTTATTATAAAGTGTGTTATTTTTATTAATTAAGAAGTTATCATTTCCTTTCATAGATTTAATAAATTGAGTTCTTGGATCATCAAAAGGTAATCCGTCATCAATTAAACTAGGTTGTGATGAAATTGGAATTAATATTGAATTTAAATCAATAGGTGGAGGTGGAGGTGAACCTTCACCTACTTCATACCATTTATATTCAAATGGTTCAAATTGTTTAAATGTTAATGGAGTAAAAGGAACACCACCATCATCAAAAACTAATTCTTGTGGTATCTCTTTTACTTTAGATATTTTAGCTTCATATATAAATGGTTCTAAATAAAAAGAATATCCTAAATCTTTTTTAGTCATTCTTGGTGTATCAGGTGATAACATCACTTTACGAATTAATAATATTAAACCATAGAGTGCTAACACACAACAAACTGTACATAAGATAGTTTTAACTGTTTTATTCATTTTTGCTTTTATTTTATTTTTAATAAAAGATAAAATATAAAAGATAAAAATAAAGTAAAATAATTTTTATTTTTTTTGACACCTTTTCAAAACATTTAATTCTGATAAATTTGGTAATTTTATTAATTTTTCATAACATTTTTCATCAATATTACTACGTAGTTTTATTTTTTCTTCTATTTCTTTAAGTCTTCTTTCATCATCTTCCCGATCTTCATTATCGTAATAAACATTTTTACTTAGTTTTTCTTCTAAATATTTTAATTTTTTCTCATCATTCTTTATTTGTTCCTGAATATTATTTGTTTGTCTAAATGGTTCTAAATAAAAAGAATAACCTAAATCTTTTTTAGTCATTCTTGATGTATCTGGTGATAACATTACTTTACGAATTAATAATATTAATCCATAGAGTGCTAACACACAACAAAGTGTACATAAGATAGTTTTTACTGTTTTATTCATTTATACTTTTATTTTACTTTTAATAAAAGTAAAATAAATAAATAAAGTAAAATAATAACTATTTTTTTTGACATTTTCTTAAACATATAAACCCACCCCCAATACCAGGTTCTTTACAATTTTTTAAACATTCTTCATTAACATTACTACGTAGTTTTACTCTTTCTTTCTTGTATGCAAGTTTTTTTTCATCCATTTCTCTTTCTCTATCACTATTACTATAATTACGATATTCATTCTTACGAAGTTTTTCTTCTAATTTTTTAATATCATCTTTCTCATAATCTAACATTGACATAGATTGTCTAAATGGTTCTAAATAAAAGGAATATCCTAAATCTTTTTTAGTCATTCTCGGTGAATCTGGTGATAACATTATTTTACGGATTAATAATATCAAACCGTAAAGTGCTAATACACAACAAAGTGTGCATAAGATAGTTTTTACTGTTTTATTCATCTTTGCTTTTATTTTATTTTTAATAAAAGATAAAATATAAAAGATAAAAATAAAGTAAAATAATTTTTATTTTTTTTGACACCTTTTCAAAACATCTGAATCTGATCTTCCTGGTAATTTTTTATATTTTTTATAACATTCTTCATCAACATTACTAAGTAGTTTTATAGTTTTTTTTTATAGATTCAAGTCTTTCTTCTAAATCCTCCCGTAATCTATCATCTGAATTAACTCTTCTAAATTTTTTTTATATTATTCATAATCTTCTAATTCTTTACGATGTTCTTCCTCAAAAGATAGTGAAGATTGTCTATATGGTTCTAAATAAAAAGAATACCCTAAATCTTTTTTAGTCATTCTTGGTGCATCTGATGACAACATTATTTTACGGATTAATAATATTAAACCATAGAGTGCTAAAACACAACAAACTGTGTATAAGATTGTTTTAACTGTTTTATTCATCTATACTTTTATTTTACTTTTAAATAAAGTAAAATAAATAAAATAATTATTCATAATTTATTCTTTGATAACAGTGGTAAATTCTATATTTGATTTTGTAGTTACACTATGTCTATTAACTGATTCTGTAATATAATCATTATCTATCACATTGTAACCAACTGGCATAACTTGATAAGTAGATAATGCTAGTTGTGGTTCACTATTACAATCAGTCATTACAGACCACATAGAAAATAATTTAGAAGAAACAAGTAATACATTAGCTATTAATGTTGTAGCTGTTCTAAACCCATCGTAATAATAATAACCTACAAGTATACCACTAAAGATAGCATTTAGGTAAAAGAAAAGTGAAACTAATTTTGTAAAAAGTTGTAATTTTTTGTTATACTCTACTACACGATTTACAATTTTAGGATACCCACCACAATTTTCAATAAAAGAAGTGATAGAATGTTTCTTGTCAGCATCAAGATGAGTAATAAGATATGTTTCACGTTTATTTTGAATAATGTATAAATATAAAAATAAACCTAAAGTAATAAAGTTGAATGCTATGACAAATTCGTTGTACATACTTAAGTTACTAAAGTTTTCTTTTAAAGTACAAGTTTGGTTTGTCTCAGGACAGTATTGAGGAACAAATATACTAAGTAAACAAGCCATTAAAACTTTATAAGCTTCAAGTATACTTACAGCATAAGATTGAATTAACTCTTTTGTATCAGTAGAAACCTTCATTTTTACTATTTAAATATTTTTCAAAAGTTAAAAATATATAAACGATTTATAAGATTGAAATTAATTATATAATTTAAAAATAAATATTTAAGTTAAATATTTATTTTTTTCAAATATTTAAAATATTTAAAAAAACTAGTACAAAATAAAATCTAAAATAAAAATGTATTAGTTTTTTTTAAAAATTTTAAATTATACAATTTAAAAAATAAAGTTGAAATATAATTTGATTTAATTTAAAATGGCTAATTTTTTACAAAATATTTATTTCAGTGATATAAATAATACAGTAATAAATGAAAATATTATAAAAGGTTATACAAATGATGATGACGATTATATATCATATCATCAAATGGCTGTATTAAGTTTAGATAAATATGAAAATTTAGAAGAATGTATAAGAAAGGAAGATTTTAAAACTTTAAAAGATGTATTTAATCAATATGGTGATATAGCTTGTGCTAAAAATTTAACATCGATTGCTGCTGAAATAAATAGATTAGATATACTTCAATTTTTAATAGAACAAGGATGTTGCTGGAGTTCGGATGTTTTATTGTATGCAACTAAACATAATAATGTAGAAATGATTGATTATTGTATTAATACACCATCTTACGATGAGGATAGTTTTATGCATGGATTAGTTGTAACATTAGAACGTTGTCCATGGAATCCACAATGTATTAATTATTTATCAAAGTTTAACCAAACTAACTATTTAGAATTAATGTATAAACTTTATTCGCCTTCTTTGTTTAGAGAAGGAAAACAGTTTTGGTCTAAATTGACATTAAAAGATTGTAATAATTTATCTTTTTTAGAATTTTATTTACAACATAATATCAATTGGAATTGTCTTGATATAATAGAATTTATTGAAAAAGGAAATTTAGAAGCAGTACAAATGTTTTATACTTATTATAAACTATATAAAGAAGAACATCCTGAACAAATAATTAATAATCTTTTCAACCAAAATAATTTTTTTCATAATGGTAATAATAATGGTTTTAATCCAAGAATAAATAATGGTGTAGTAAGTAAATCAAAATGGAGTAGTTATTTATTAGAAAAGGCTATTTATTTTAATCAATTTGATATAGTTCGTTTTTTAATCGAAACAAAGTTAAATATATACGATGATATTTTAAGAGTATTAAATAATAATGCTTATCAAATATATAAATTATGTTTTAATTTAGTTCCAACAAGAACTATTAAATATAAACAAGAAACATCATCTAAATTTTGGATAGATTTTATATCCTCTTTAGATAAACAACAAATTGAAAAATTAGAATTATATTCATTACTAGAATTGTATGAAGATATAATAGTTGATTTACAGCAGAAATATTGTATTATTAAGTATGAAGATTATATAACAAAAGATGTAATTAAGTATTGTGTATTTGAGTATTTATAAATTTAAAGAGTTTAAAATTGTTTAATAATAATTATAATAATATAATAAAAAGATGACATCTTTTTATACACTTGAAATACTTTGTGAAAATGAAACTGTAAAACAGTATTACTCGAAACGTTCTAATTTTGAAGATGATGCTGGTGTAGACTTATACTGCCCAACTTCTGTTTATATAGGATGTAATCAACCAGTTGCAACTATGATTGACTATAAGATTAAATGTAGAATGTTGGATGAAGCTGGTAATCAAGTTAGTTATTATTTATATCCTAGAAGTAGTATAGCTAAAACTCCACTCATGTTAGCCAATAGTGTCGGTATAGTTGATAGTTCCTACAGAGGGACAATTAAAGCAGCATTTCGTAATACATATTTAACACAAAATTGGATACATGGTGAATCAGATGAAAAGGAAGATTATGGATACACTATACAAGAAGGTGAAAGATTAGTTCAAATATGTGGTCCAACTTTACTACCAATTAAACTAAAATTGGTAGACTCGTTAGATACTACAGAAAGAGGTGAAGGTGGATTTGGATCAACCGGTAAAGGAATCTAGCGCTTGTGCTTTTACAAACCTCCTCTTCTCTAATTTATTAATTTTTTATTAATTATACAAATAAGTATAATAATAAAGTGTGAAAAGTATAAAAATTGAGTTTTTTGTATTTTTCCATGTATTATTAATAATTAATTATTAATAAAATTAAAGGTAAAAATGGGAAATACATTTGGTTATCAGTATCCTCATGAATATCCAGTGTGTGAAAAAATTCACAATTTATTTAAAGGTCCAGAAGACTACAATAAAAATCATGCAAATTCAGTAATGATTCGAAATGGTGATCCTGAATATATAAATGTTATTATAAAACGTTATGGATTTAAAGATAAAACTGATAATATAAATGCATATTCTCATGATGTTTTATCAGGATGGGATCATTGGAAATTTCCTGTTTCTAAAGGTAAAGCTAAAATATCAATTGAAATATTAAAAACAGTAGATAAATTATATAGAGATCAAACAAAATGTAAATATGTGCTTGATTTTAACTTCTTTATTAAACAAATTAAAAATAAAGCAGATATGGATTTAGATTTTATAGAAACTTGTATAAATATTTTAACAGATGTAGAAATGTTTTATACAGAAGATGTATTACAGAAACAAATAAAAAATATACAAATTTTTTTAAAAGAATGGAAACATTATAGTAAACATTATGAATTTCATACTAAAGCTTATTATAAAAAAATTATAGATATATGTAATAAAAAAAGTATACGACTTTCCGATTTGCTTAAAAAATATAACAAAAAAGAAACAAATAAAAAAAATATTAATAATGATCAATTTGATTATGAATATTATTTAGAAAAAAGAAGACAAGAAGATGATGATGAAGATGATCTAAGAAGAAGACAACAAGAAGAAGAGGAAGAAAGAGAGAGAGAAATTGAACGAGAAAGAGAAGAATATGAATTTTTTCATGGGGACGATTAGATATAAAATCAAATAATATTTTTTACTTTGTTAAAAAGTAAAAAATAAAAAAAAATAAATGATTAAGGAGGAGGTAGGGGGAACGTAGTTCCTCCTATAGGTATTCTTTTACTACTAATGTAATATCTTTATAAATACAATCACAAATTACATCTTCCATTTCTTTAAATATTGCTTTCCGAATTGGATCAATTGTTATTTGAAGTAAACCATATTTAGGAACAATGGATTCACCTGTGTTTGAATCATAATCAATATATTCAATATCATTTATAATTTCACCTTGTAATAATTTATTAATACGGGAAATACATAGTTCTGTTTGAAAACTATTTCTTATCACAGAGTCAGGCCAAAATATACCAAAAGGATAACATGTACCTATTACTATAGGTCTTTCACAATCAGAATATCTTTGAAAAATAGTAACTACAATTGGATAAGAAATCTTTTTTACTACTTTTTCTTTTTGCTTTTCGTCTTCAACTGAATTATTTTCATTATCTGAATTATACTCTTTTTCTTCTTCCTCATTAGAAGAACGTTCATATTTACCATTTACATTTAATTTCAATGTTAAAAAGGGTCTACCATTTGAATCCGTTCCTTTCATAATATACTCATTTTCAAGAAAGTCACTAGTACCTATGAAATCAATATAACCAGTAAAACCTTGTCTATTACCTATATCTAATATAGGAATAGTATTATAATTCAAATTTAAACTTTGAAATATGTGGTTCATTTTAAATACAAATATATTTAAAATTAAAAAATCAATTTTAAATACAAATGTATTTAAAAAGGGGAAAGTTTTATTTAAAATATGTGATCAAAATGAAGATATATTATTGTATAGTCATCTTTTATTTCTTCATTTTCAACCATCTTTTTATATTTTTCTTCAAATTTAATACTATTTTGAGTTATATAATAGTCAAATGCAGTATTCATACAGTCACTTCTGTCTATACAACTTTCAAAGGAAGTAAACCGTCTATCATAAGGATTTCCACGTATAGTAAGAACGTGAACTAAATATTCTAAGATAGTAAAACCATCTTTACAATAAATGTCAAATTTGGTTTCTAATTTAGAAGGAAGTGTATGACTGAAGATAACTGGAGTATCATCTTTAATTATATGTCCTGTATATGATATAGATCTTCTATCAGTATTTAATAAAATAGGATTTAGTAATAAAATAGGTTGATTAATTTTAATATTTAAAAAATCAGACCATTTTGTTATATTTGATACATCACCACTAATTAAAGGAGGAAGAGATGTGAAAAAAGAATTCCATTCTTGTATTTTTTCAGTATTATTAAAAAAAAATTTAAAAACCAAGTTTAATTGAACTAATAAATAATGTTCTATAAAACTAAATCCAAATTCTTCAAAATAAGGGATTAATTTATCCGTTGTTATATTATCTATTATATAATGATCAAATATTGATTCCGGATATTCATTGATATAAATTGTAGTTGGAGTATTATCATTTTCATTTAGATAGTCTTTACTTATGTATATATTTTGATCAAACAAATGAGTCACGATAGTTAAATACATTTCTAAAAATTGTTTACTACATTTTAGTTCAGAGTCTAAGTAATAATTATTTATTATATTTGTAATATTAGTTACATCCATAATAGGATTATATGTTGATTCTAAACATTCAGAAATATACTGTTTAGGTGTAGTTTGAATATAAGAGTAAATACAATTGTTCATTTTTTACACAATTGCTTGTATTGTATAAGGCATTTTAGTAAGTATAAACTCTGAAAAAAATCAATTTATAGTATAATTCAACCTTTATTATTTATTTAAATTTAGGTAAAGAGTTATCTTTAAAGGATTGCCAAACTTTACCTCCTTCTTTCATACCAGGAGTTTGATGATAATGATGTTTAGCTCTTTGAATTAAAGTATTAGTAATTTGTGAAGCATGCGCATAAGTAATTTTCTTTTGTTTTAACAATTGTTTTAATTTGGCAACACTTTGGGTTGCTTCTTCTTTATTTTTTATTTTTAAGCCATGAACAGTTCCTTTTGGATTTTCATCTGTAAATAAATCAGAATGATGAGCAGGGTTTTCACCTTCAAACTTTTTAGGAACTCTGCTTCCAGGAGATAAACTACGTAAACGTTTATAAAAAGTAGGACTATTACCTATAAAGGAACCATGGGTTCCTTTAGAACCTCCTTTTTTACTTCTACTTCTATTTTTACTTCTACTTCTATTTTTACTTCTACTTCTATTTTTACTTCTATTCATTTTATTTACTTATTTTAAAAAGTAAATAAATAAATTTTTAATATTTTTTAAAAAAACTAATACAAAAATAAATTTAGAAATAAAAATGTACTAGTTTTTTTAAATATTTTAAAATTTAAGATTTTAAAATTTGAAAAAGTTTAAAAATGTTTTCTGCAAAGAAATCTACAAATTATGTGTTTTTCTGAGGTAACTTTTTACTTTCCTCAGAAGACTCCCATCACTTTAGATAACTCCGCAGTTAAAAAAAGTTAACTTTATTTCTTTTTTAACTAATATGTTAACTATTATTATTCATAGTGATATTTTGTATTCTATTTTTATTCTTTTTAGAATAAAAAGTATAATAAATTAAAATAATAAGGAGGGTCGTAGTTCCTCGTTACAAAAAGTAAGCATTTACAATTGTATTTATTTTCATTAAATTTATATCTGGATAATCTTTTTGTGATTTATTTACTAAATCTCTCAATCTATTGAATGATTCTTTACATTTTTGTTTAAAATATGAAATATTAAATATAATTTTTTCTAGTTCTTCAATACTAAATTTATACATTATATTTAACATTTCTATAATTATACTTTCTGATATCTTTGTTGAGTCAGAAAACATTAGTTTTTTTTGATTATTATTTATTTCAATTGCAAACTTATAATAAGATACAAATTTAAAATATATTAATTCAAGTAAATATTGTTTCTTTTCTTCTTCATCATCAATAAAATCAGATATTATAATATTATAAGAATTTTGTATATCATATTTATTATTTTTATAAAAAGATACAGATTCTTTTTCTGTTGCATTCATTAATATAAATAATGATTCTTTCACAATAATAAAAAAATCAAATTTATTACATGCTAATGTTTTTATAAAATTTATATCATTTTCATATATCATTCCAATTACTTTGCAAATTATTAAATTAGGCATACTTGGATGTAATTGTACTAATAAATTATACAAATACAAACAATTTGTAAATATTTCATTTTTATCTTTATTTTTTTCTTCATTTTTATCTTCATTTTTATCTTTATTTTGATTATCTATTTTTTGACTTTTATTTGCATCATTATTTTCTGAAAGTAATTGTAATGCATCATTTACGATTACATTTAAAAAATATTCTTTATCTGTATAACAAGTTTCAATAAAACTAAAATGATTTTCATAAATCATACCTATAATTTTACCGATAATAGAGATTGATAAATATTTTTTTTCATTTTGTAATATATGGTATAATTCTGTACAGTATTTATGTTTTAAAATATATTCACTTTCTTTTTTATTAATAATACTTTGAATATAGTCTTTATTTTGATTATTTTTTTTAAACATTTATTTTGATGAAGTGTAATAAATTTAAACTAATAGATGATAATTATAAACTAATACTATTCTTTTAAATCAATTAATTTTTTAAATATAATCTATTATCTATTATAATAGTAATAATTAAATAAAATGGCTGGTGTAGTTTATAAACCAATACAAAACAATTATTTTTCTAAAGCATCAACTGGTCCCCAAGGTTTACAAGGTCAACAAGGTCCAACTGGTTCACAAGGTCCAACTGGTGCAGATTCTATTATTCCTGGTCCAACTGGTCCACAAGGATTTACTGGTTTTCAAGGTTTACAAGGACCAACTGGTTTACAAGGTCCAACTGGTGCAGATTCTACTGTCCAAGGTCCAACAGGTCCAACTGGTCCACAAGGTATACAAGGACCAACAGGTGCAGATTCTACTATACAAGGTCCAACAGGTCCAACTGGTTCGCAAGGTATACAAGGTCCAACTGGTCCACAAGGTATACAAGGACCAGGTGGAGCATTAGGTATATATGGTAGTTTTTATGATACAACAACACAATATAATACAGGTCCTTTAGTAGGAGGAAATCCTCCAGTAAATATAGTAAGATTAAATACAACAGCTGAAGCAAACGGTGTGAGTGTAATAGATGGAACTAAAATCCAAGTAAATTATGACGGTGTATATAATATTCAGTTTTCTATACAAATTATAAAAAATGATGCTAATGTTGATAATAGTTATATTTGGTTAAAAAAAAATGGTATAGATGTTCCAGATACAAATACAGATTTTTCACTTAACTCTAATAATGCTGCAGGTGTGGCTGCTTGGAATTTTATGCTTTCTTTAAATGCAAATGATTATGTTGAGTTAGCTTGGTATTCAACTGATACTCAATTATATTTTAAATCTGAAACACCTTCTTTACCAAATGGAACAGGTCCAAATGTACCATCTGTTATTGCAACTATTCAACAAGTTATGAATACACAATTAGGTCCAACTGGTCCACAAGGCCCAGCTTTATTTACTTTAACAACTTCAACAAATGAAATCATATTTCCGACAAGTAATTCTATAAAGAAAATAGGTTCTTCTGGTGGAGGTACAGTAGCTACAACAGAAGAATCGTATCCTTATAATAGTACTTTTTTAACTTTTAGAGTAAATGTTCATACAATAAATGATTATATCGTTGGTTTAACAACAAATGGTACTAATGTAATGTATGGAGTATCATTACAAAGTAATAATATATATAAATACTTTAATAATGCATTTATTGCAACACCTATTTCAGCTTATGCACAAAATGATATAATTACAATTGTAGTACAAAATACACAGTCATTTTGGTATAAAAATGGTGTTTTAATTTCTTCCGATAATCTTATTTCTGGAACAAGTTCTTTAAATGCAATATTTGCTTTATATCAACAAAATGATATAGTAGATTTAATTTCATTTGGTTATACTTTACAAGGTCCAACTGGTCCTCAAGGTCCAACAGGTACAGGTTTTTGGTCACAAACAGGATCTTCAACAATATTTTATACAGGTTCTGTACTTGTAGGAAAAAGTAATTTAACTTCACCATCTTCTGCATTAGAAGTACAAGGAAATATGAGTTTAACAGGTGGTAATTTTAATATGTTTAATAGTCAACTACAAAATCCTTTATTTAATGCATATAAAGAAACTATTTTTATTACATCTTATTCAGGAGCATTTACACTTAATGCTGCAACAGGAAATAATTTTGCTATAACATTAAATTCTGGTACAAATTCAGTTATATTTAGTAATTTTGCTCCTACAGGTACATTACACGGAATAAATTTATTTGTACAACAAGATGCGGTAGGAAATAGAACATTAAGTTATCCATCAAGTGTGAGTTGGGGTTCGGCTGGTGCACCAACACTTTCAACAACAGCAAATGCTATAGATGTATTAAATTTCATAACATGGACATCAGGTTCAAAAATTTTAGGGTTTGTTGGCGGAAAAGGATTTTAATATTAATGATTGTATTAATTTTTTAATCTTTTATTATTTTATTATTTTATTTTTACTATTTTAAAACAAAATAGTAAAAATGGTTTTTACATATAATTTTGCACCAGCTTCTAATTATTTTCAAACTAATAATTATGTAAATACTAATTTATTTTTAAATTTAGATGCTGGAAATACTCTAAGTTATTCAGGTACAGGAAATACTTGGGTAGATTTATCTGGAAATGGAAGAAATGCTACTCTTATTAATACACCAACCTATTTTTTAACACAAGGTGGTTATTTTCATTTTACTGACACAAATTTTGAATATGCTGTTACATCAACTATTCCTTCTTTATCAAATTGGACTGTTGAAGCTTGGTATAGACCTACAAAAACCTTAGTTGGAAAAGTAACTTCTATTATTTCAAACGAATTCAATGGTTCTGTCCTAAATTACAGTTTAGGTAATAATAATGCACCAACAAGTTATACGTTAGCTGGAGGATTTTATAATGGTTCTTGGAAAAGAACTACTGGTTTAACACCAACTACAAATTTATGGTATCAAGGTGTTATAACATATGATGGAACAACAATTAATCAATATAGTAACGGTATTTTACAATCATCCATAGGAGCAGTTGGACCTTCTGTTTCAGGTGGTGTTAATAGAATTGCAAGAAGATGGGACTCTCCTGATAATGATGTTAATAACTTTTTTGATGGTGATATTAGTATTGTTAGAATTTATAGTTCCCCTCTTTCTAGTTCACAAGTTCTTCAAAATTATAACGCTATAAAAGGAAGATATAATCTTTAATTTTTAATCTTTTATTATTTTATTTTTACTATTTTAAAACAAAATAGTAAAAATGGTTTTTACATATAATTTTGCACCAGCTTCTAATTATTTTCAAACAAATGAACAAATTGCTACTTCTGGTCTTTTATTATATATTAATACCAAAGATTCAACCAGTTACAATGGTAGCGGAAGTATTGTAAATGATTTAAGTGGTAATAAAAATAATATGACAATCAGTAATGCAACTTGGGATTCTATAAATAAAGTTTTTAATTTTAATGGATCAAATTCATATATTTATTCACCTAATCTATGGACTCAGCTTACAACTGGAAATTCTGTATATAGTCAAACACAAGAAGTATGGTATAAATCTTCATCTAATGGTGTTTTAGTTAATGAAGCTAATAATTTAGCATTAAATAGTTGGCATGATACTCAACTTGAAATAGTGTCTGGTCAAGTAAAAGGTAGATATTGGAATATGCCTTCTCCTTACTTAACACTTGGCACTAACAGTGGTTCAAATTGGAATTATGCTTGTATACGATACAATGGTACTACAAATAAAATAGATGCTAATTTTAATGGAACTTTTATTTCTCAACAAAATTTAATAAGATTATTATCTCCAACAGATCCAGTTGAAATATACTATATACTTGGAATTGGTGATACTGGTACAAATATGGGTTCGGGTTTATATTTTAATGGTCAAATTGCAATCTATAGAACATATAAACGAGCTTTAACAGATGCAGAAATATTAACTAATTATAATTCGCAAAAAAGCTTATTTTAATTAAAGTTTTTTATTTATTGTTTTTTATATTTTTAAAACGATACATTTAAGTATCGTTTTATCTAGATTTACTTGTAGGGGTGAGCTTGTCGTTTGCTTAGACTAGACATCGATGGGTAGTCGACCAATATCATAAAGTTGTAACTGAACTATGAATATTTCATCATAAAATTACTAAGCTATAGAGGATATTGACTAAGCAATCTTAATAGGAAAAACTTAAAAAAAATCAATTCACAATGGGGAACCTAGGTTCCCCATACCCCCTCCTTTTTTTATTACTTTAAATGTATTATTTTACACAGATTCCTGTTGGACTACAAGTTGGTTTTACTGAAGCACATGGTGGTACTGCTGGTTGTGGTTTAGTTTGTACTCCAATTCCAAATAGTTGTAATAAGATATCAAAGAATTTAGCATTTGAATGTGTTTTTGGATAATTAGCTATTTTTTGACTTTGTTTAGCCTCTTTTAATTGTTGTTGAAGATCTTGAACCATTTGATTGATAAATATATCATTTTCATACAATTTTTTAACGTGTATATCAACTATTTCATTCCGAAAATCAATAGTAATATACATATGCTCTAAAACAATAGTAGTAATTGAATTTAAAGAGTTGATATACACATGCTGAACAGGTAAAATCATATTAGGAAACTCTAATGCATGGATTTCTTTTAATGCATTTGGATTGTCTGAATTTAACCAGTCATACAAAGAAGTATAATTAACTGCAGTACTTGTTGAAATAACTTCATTATTGGTTGTACCTACAAGCAAGCCATTTGAGTTAATTTTTAAATCTTTTGTTAAATTGATAGCTAATATGGTTGTACCAAAGATAGAAGCTATCATAAAAAGCATTACTGGTATCATAAGATACAACATTCGTTTATAATTATTTGACTGCTTTTGTAACGTAATTACAGCTTGTAATAATTCTTCTGTTGTAAGCTTACCAGTATTCGAGGTATTAAATTTAGCCAATTTATGACGTATATCGACATTTAAGTCTTCTAATTGGATAGGGATATTATTCATTTTTAAGGAAGAAGGAGATAATGTTAATATATAGCGTATACACTAGTGTACTATTATTATAAATAGAAGCCTTTAACTAATAAAATGATTTTTTATTGTTATTAATAATAATAATATAAAATGAGTACATTTACATTAGGAAAAGTTATATTAAGTGAAAAATTGGTAAATGAATTAAGATTAATGATAAATAAATCATTAAATGAAATAACAATTAATGATTGTTGTGAAGCAGTTAAAAATCATGTAATAAAAGAAGAAGATATTTATGAATTAATAGAATTATATCATAATTTATTTAAAAAATATAATTTGAAAACAGATAAAGAAGAAGTAAATGAATGTATTAATGGAGCTAACTATTCTATTAAAAAAATATGGAATAAACATTTTAGTTTTAATCTTACAACTTTAGAATATTTATTAAATAAAGAACTTGATCTTAAATATATCACAATTTTTTCATTTAGTCATTTAATTATATTAATTAATTATTATTTATATTATAAAAAAGAAAACTATTATGAAAATCATTATACTTCTGATGATAATACAGGAATATATTTTAAAGAAATTTGGGAAAAATATAAAGATAAAATACATATATGTCAATTCTGTGAATACATTTATGAAAATGAAGAATAAAAATAAAATATTTATACTTTTTAAAAAGTATAAATTAAAGTATGAAACTAATAAATACTATTTTAATATTAATATCTATTATAGTTATATTATTAATAATAATTATAATATTATTAAAAAAAGATAAAAATAAAGAATCTTATTTAAAAATTGATAGTTCAAAAGTAGATGAAAATATCTGCAAACAATGGTTTATTAATAGAAGTCAAAGTAATATAATTAATCCATTAACAGGAGAGGGAATTAAAAAAAATAAAAAAACTTATAAAGATTTAAATAAAATTTGTAAACAATATACTCAAATTCAAAAAAAGAACTATAAATCATTATTATCTGTTCCAATGTATTTAAAACCATTATATAAAATGTTATTTGAAAAAGATAAAAATGGTGATTCAAAATATGTAAAATTAATCACTGATAAACCTTCTACTGAATATAATAGAAAAAAATTCACAGATGGTTGGAGTAAAGTAGGAAATAGTGAATGTGATATTCGTAGTTTAGTTCTACATAGAGAAAATATTGGAGATATTATATTTAATCCGTCTAAATGTGAATTAAATTCTAATTGTAATATTGATGAACTAAAATGTACAATATATTCAGGAGTATGGAATCCTACAACTGGTAGTTATTTTAAAAATGATCCAAACCCTTTTTATAAATTTGCTAAATTATTAGATGTTGACCATACTGTACCATTAAAACATGTTTATTATCATGGTGGTTTTAAATGGTCTAAAGCAATAAGAGAAAAATATGCAAATGATTTAACTCCTGGTCATTTATTAACTATGGTAAACTATTTAAATACTGAAAAAGGTGATAAAGATCCATCTGAGTGGTTACCTCCAAATGGAGAACTTAAATATATAAGTAATTGGTTAGCTGTAAAATATAGATATGGATTGATTATTGAACCTGCTGAATTCAATGCTATACAAGATATACTTGAAAAATATAAAGACTTTATTCCTGATGAACATTTAAATATAAACGATAATATTGGTTATTCTTTAAAGAATAAAAATGAAAGCAAATTTGATCCATCATATAAATTACAGCGTCAAATTTTTATAGACGATTTTAATAATTTAGCATTTAACAATAATGATAATATAAAGACAATCTGTCAAAATAATAAATCAAAATTAGATGAAAATATAAAAAATTTATTTAAAAAAGAACTAACTAATTATAATTTTCATACATTATTTGGTTTGCTTAGGCCAGAATATATAGATTTAATTAAAAATCCAGAAGATATATGTAATTATATAGAGTAAACTTTAAGGTCCTTTTTACCTTTTTTTAACTCCCTTTTTAACCCCCTTTTTAAGCCCCTAAAAATAAGCTAAAATAAGTGATGAAGGAGGTTTGAAAGGAACCTAGGTTCCTTTCTAGAATTGATTTTTTTCGAATTTTTCACTCGAAAATTACCTTATTTAATAAATTAGATTTTAATTAACCTAATAATTGACCCCCTCAAAAGATGTCTATTCAAACCACCTTAAGCCAATTCGATTTAATTCGTTTACAATCAGAAAGAATGGAAGATGAGTTTTATAACTCAAATTCTACTACTGATCGTTTAAAAAGAGCTTGTGAAACAGCTGATTTACCTTCTTTATGCGAATGTATGGAAGCTGAAGACTTTGTAAATGATTCTAAAATTGTTGAAGATTTACTTCAATCTTATAAAGATGATATGTCTGAAGAATTTTTAACATGTATTCAAGTTGTACTTGCAAATGGATGCACTTTACGTCATACTGTATTTACTGAGTTATGTACAAATAAAATTATGAATAATGATATTATTTACTATATACTTACCAATTATGACTTAGTTAATAAAGATGGAGAAACAATCTTCGATTTATTTAACACTCCAGTAGTATCTTCTTTTAAAAGATATTTTATTGAATTGTTAAATGATGGTAAAATTGATATCAAAGATGAACGTTGGAAAACATTTTTACAAGACTTAATCAACAATTGTCCAAAATATGGTAAAAGTTTAACTAAATTTATTGAAACTGAATAAATAGTTACTACATTTATACTATTTTGATACAAATTGATAAAACGGATATTCCAAAATATCCAAGAAGAACAATTTAAAAACTTGTTCTTACAGGATTTAGTTTAATCATTTTTTTAATGTTAAACTACTTCTTTAACTGATGCTATTACTAATTTGTTGTAACTGCATCCCCTTTTACTCTGAAATAGAGTAAAATGTAATATTATTATTAAATTGATTTTAAATTAATTTACACTATTTATATTAACCTAAATAAATAAAAAATGTCTATAAAATTATCACTTATAAAATCTATTTTAAAACAAATTAATAATATGGAAGATAAAAAATATACAATTATAAAATATAATATATTTAAAAATTGTTGTGAAAATTATGATGATAATGAGTTTACAATGGATATAAAATATTTAACATATTCTCAATGTATTTATTATTTATATCATCAATGTCAAAAATATTTAACAATTGATCTTATAGAAGATACAGAAGATAAAGAAGAAAAAGATTTATTAACAATACTTTGTGATGGTTTTAAAAATATAATGAAGTATAAAAGACTAATTATACATAATAGTGAATGTGATTGTAATGTAACTTTTTTTATATTTGATAACAATAACAAAATAACAATTGATAGTTCTTGTTTATATGAAGATAATTATGAATATGATATAAATAAATATTTTGAGTTTTAATAAATCTCTTTTTACATTTATTACTTTGGATTAAAGTAATAAAAAATTAAAATTTAAAAAAGTTAAAAATATTAAAAAAAGTTTGACATGATAGGAATATCTATCATAGTCATATCTAAATGATTATTTAAATCTCTATGTTGAAACCAAGTTGGTTTTTTAAAAGAAAGTATGATATCTTTTGTTTTTGGATTTATAATTTGCCACTCTTCGCCAAAGTTATTTAATGGTGTTAATTCTTTTATATTAGACGGTATAAATAGTTTTCGTTTTCTTATTATTTTATCTAAATTACTTTTTATTTTATCTTTTATATTTTCTACTATATTTTCTTCTTCATCAATACTAAACGTTTTTTTATCTACTAATGTATTTAATATATTTTGTACCTTTTCAATAGATAAATCTGAAATACTATTAATTTCAGATCTAGCTAAATTTGTTTTATTATATAACTCTAATAACTCTAATCTTTCCTTATTATCACCTATATATAAAGCATTCGGAATTGGACTTAACATTTTTATAAAAATATCTCTCATTACATTTGCTGGTCTTGTACAAATATACATTTTTGGAACTCCTTTCATCATTATTTCACATTTTGCTACAAATGCGTGTAATTCAGTTGACAAATTTAAATGTGGTTCATTTTCCATTAAAAAGTATTTATAATTTCTAAAAATTCCCATATGTGTTACTATAGGTGACTGTTCACTACAAAAAACACCAAAACTCATTTCTACATCTTTTTCTAAATTTAAACTTTTAAAATCTTTATTTCTACTTGTATACGCCATATATAAATTTTCATTGTTTGATCGTAAAGCATTGAATAAATCCAAATTTATTAATGATGAAGTTATTCCATCAATAATTGGTATATAATCTCCTTTTCTATCATCTAATGCACCACTACGTTCAGTTTGTAATTTTTGATCATTAACATATTTTATCCATTTATTTAAATTATTTATAGTTATTTTTTCTAAATAAAAATATACAGTATCTTCACCTATTTCCTTTTCTCTTTTATTTTTTACATATTTTATTACTTTATTTGATCTAAATAAAACTTGGTCATCAACATTGTTAGTTTCTATATCTATATTATTTTGAAAATATTCGTAGTTACCACTTTTATTTAAAAGTAAAAAAAGTATTAAAAGTAGTAAAAATATACTACAAATAAATATAATATAAATAGTTTTACTTTTATTTTTACAACTTTTCATATATAGTTTTTATATTTATAAATATAAAAAAATAGTTTTAAAAATATTTAAACTATTATTAATAATTATTAAAAATGACTTTAAAACAATTTGAACTTGTATTAACTTTGCAACAGGAAAAATTAATTGATAAAAAATTTAAACATGAATTAAATCAAAAGAAAAAAGAAATAAAACAAGAAGAAAAACGTTCTAATAAACTTCAAAAATATTCAGCTTATTTTTATATCAAAAAAGAACCTGTGATTAAATGTAAACCAATTTTTAATCTAAGTGATAATAATAGTATTGATAGTATCATTAATTCTAAATTAGTAGTTGATTCTAATATAGATACTGATTTAAATTGTATTTTAAGATTAGTTACTCAAGAATACGACGAAGTTGATAATAATTTAATTATTTATAAAATTGACTCTGATTTATCAGAACAATTATTTCAATTTTTAGAAAGATATAATGATCCTAAATATGAAATAGTTTTACAAATTAAATCTATGGATCACTTTGGTTTATACTACTCTGCAGATGGTCATCCAATTCATTGCACTGTTTTAATTTCTTCTACAGATCAAGTAGTAATTAATTACACGTTAGAAATACAAGATAAATATGAATTAGTTTGTGGTTAAATTATATCATAATTTAACACAAGTAAACTTAAGTGTTAATCGTTCACCTTCTGTTATTTTTGTTACACAATGTGTTATACCATGTCTACAAACTATTAACAAATCTGTAGGATCTGTATATACACTTTCTTCTTTTTCACCCGATTTAAACTTGGTTACACTATCTGACGTATTTTTTAATACTAGTATACATTCATACACTAATTCATCTGTTTGTGAAAAAGGTAAATGTGAATAATCTGAATGCCAATCCATCCAATCATCTTTCCTATATAATCTTGGATGAATAATTTCTTCTTTCATCTTTAGTCCAATTTTAACTAATTCTTCTTTTAATGAAGCAAAATTATTACTTTTTGTTGTAAGATTTTGACTTTGTAAACGTGATAATTCATTTGTAGAAAATGGATACCAATTTTCTTCACTTGGTAACAAGGCTTTAATTTCTTCTATTTGAGTAAAAGTTAAAAAATTAGGTAAATGTAAATATGTGGTTAAATTTGGTAACATTTTTTAATCCTTTTTAAATTGTATAATTTATAAAGTGTACAATTTTAAACTTCTAATTCATTATTAAATTAATTTTATCTTGTTGTATTACTGTTTAAAAACGTAATATAAACTATTTAATACGTTGATATCAATTTATATCAATTAAAATTAAAAATGACTCTTGATTTTATTATGAATCCTACAGCTGGTTTTGTTGAATTAACATCAGCTTCTTATGATCTTGATACAAATAACTATCTTCCTGAAAACTTTTTAAAAGATGATAACAATTTAAATAGAATATTTGATACTTTACTTACTAAAAATAAAAATAAAAATATAAATCTTTTACCATCTTTTTTAAATGAAAAACCTTATATTCAAAAGTGTACAAACTTCACTCCTATAGGTGAAACTAATACTAAGTTAGAATATGAATTTGAATGTTCTACACAAGTTGACTGTATATATGATTTTTCACTATACTTTTCTAATCCATCTATTTTGTCTTTAAATGACATTTTAAAAATAGAAGTATACACACTTAATACTTTATTAGAAGAAATATCTAGAGAATTTTTAGTATGTTGGAATCGTTTATACCATCAAGATGTATCACCTTCAGATAAAACATTTTATTTACCACTATTTTTAAATCGTTATAATTTAAAACATCATAACTATTCAAAAGCTAGTAATAAAGGATTAAAAATTAAAATAAGTTTTAATTATCCTTCAAATTTAGAATTGGATAACAACCAATTAGAAAACTCTTTATATTTATCTTATAAAATACAGTTATTTACAAATAAATTAAGATTAAAATTAATAGAGGAGTTAAACAGTAAAGATTATTATTATTATTTTGATAGAATTTGCGATTATTCATTTTCTAAATCTTCTGAAAATAAATGGTTAAAATTGAATAATGATAGTAATAATACACAAAATATTGATTTAAGATTTAAAGAAGACTTTCAAAGATTAACTGATTTATTTATTATTATCAGAAATACAAATAATAATTTTACAACTGATAAAAAAATAGTGAAAAGTTTTTCACTTTATTATGAAGAAACTTGTGCATTTAAATTACCTGCTGAAGTTTGTGGTACATTAATATCACCTGTTTCGCACTCTGGTAAAAATAATAACAATTTAACATTTGCACCTGAAATAAAAGAAGTATATTATTTACCTTTTTCATCGAATGTTGAATTATTTAAAGAATATAAACCAAGGTCATACTTAAATATGTCAACTTTGACAAATGCTTGGTTCTTTATAGAGTTTAATACCTTCGATAATAGTATAAATTTAAATAATTATGAATTATGTTTGTGTTATATATCACCAGTTAAAATGAAATGTTAATTAAATAGTTTAATACAAGAAATTGATTTTTGAACCATTTTACTATACATTATAATTAAAATGTCAACTTTTATTACATATTATACAGCAAGTGTAATAAATGATAAAACATTACTTTCAGTTATTAGTGAAATGTATCAAAATGATATTGTAAAACATATAGGTTATACAAAAGATAGTTATGTATATTATTTATCAAATACAAATAAAGTAATAAAATGTTTTGAAAAAAATAAAGACGAAATAGATTATGAATATGAATTAAATATAAAATTAATAAATTTTAATAAAAATAAAAAATTAAGTTTAGCTGCACCGGAAGAAATATTTTATATACAAACAATTAATTTAAATAAAATATACTGTTGTCTAGTGTTACCTTATTTTAAGTATGATCTTGAAACATATGAAAATACTGATAAATTAAAAAAATGCACATTAGAAACAAAAAGATTATTAATTAATCAACTTATGGAAGGTATTGATCAATTACATGAACTAGGATTTTATCATGGAGATCTTAAGTTAAAAAATATATGTATTGATATAGAATCATCTAAAAATAAAAGTGAATTAAAAATCATAGATTTTGGTTGTTCTAGTTTTTATAGTTTATATGAAAGTAGATTTATTCTTAAAAATACTACAACTTACGCAACTCCAATACAATTAGTTAATCATCTTATATCATTTAATAAAAATTGTACATGTTTTAATACAAATATTTTATGTAGTTATTGTGTATGTGAATTATCTTATAAAAATAAATTAATGAAAATTTTAATAGATAAATATAATGTAAAAATTATAAAAAAATCTAATACTACTATTAATAGTATAAATAATTTAAATAAAGAAGAAAAATATGAAGAATTAATTGAAGAAGATTGTAAATTAAATGATAAATTTGGAGCAGCACTTGTAATGTATTTTATATTAACTGGACAAAATTTTTTCAATAATAGTACTGTATTAAGTTTAATTGAGGAAACATTAATATTCTTAAATGATCCACATAAATTTATAAATGAAAAAATTATCAAAATAAACGATGATTTAGATGAAGAGTATTTAGATTATTTTAAAAGTATTTTATTAGATTATTTAAAAAATATAAATAAAGATACTATTGAATAATAGGGTAATAAATTGAGTTTTATATTTTTAATACAATTAGTATTAAAAATGTATATATTATCTGCATATGAAATATTTTGCATAAGTGGTGGTAAAGTGAATACTACCAAAATTAATAAAAGTAAAAAAAGAAATAAACGAATTAAAATAAAGGTTTAAATTAATCAAACTATATTAATAATATTAATTATTAATATCAAAAAATAAAAAATATGACAGAAGCATTTGATGTTGAACAAACTATATTTATGAATATACAAGATATTCTATTAAGAAAAGAAGTTAATACAAAAGAATTACTATTAGAATATTATAATAATTATTCGAATACACAAAAGTATGATTACTCTGATATCTTTATGAATGCTTGTTTACATTATTTAAAACAAAATTGTAACTACAGAATGAATGAAACTAAAACAAAAGAAAAGGATATTGAAAAAGATAATGTAAATTGGTTTATAACTTTTTGTGAAGAAGGTAAAATAATCGACTATTGTAATATAGGTTTATTACAAAGATGTTTAGAAGAATTTTATTATTTTGACAACTCTAAATTATATAGTTTATTTATTAAATGGTATGTTACAAAAGGCTTACTAGGATTAGTAAATGATCACCTTATAAGCTTTTATACACATCCTAAATATTCAGATGTAAGAGCATTATATAGTATTATAACTAATATTCCATTACTATCAATTGAAAAATTAATTATACAATGTATAAATAGAAAATGTACTGGGATAGTATATTTTTTATTACATCGTTATAAAAAGAAAATTATATATTTGACATCAGATGATACTACTTTTCAGAAAGAAGACAAATCTAATATTTGTAAAATTTATATAAATAAAGAATTAATACAAGATTATTTAATTTATCAACATGATGTGATTTGGTTATTAGAGCAAACAAGTATATGTACAGATGAAATGAATATAATATTAGATTATTTATACTAATTATATAATTAAAAAATAATTCAACTACAGAGTTATCTAAAGTTATGCAGTTTTGCTGAGAAAAATGAAAAGTTTTACCTCAGAAAAATGCACAACTTGTAGATTTCTTTGTGGAAAACCATTTTTAAACTTTTTTAATTATTTACTATTAGTTTTTTTAGTAAATTTATAGTTGTATTTAATATTCTTAAAATTCATATATTTTTAAATTTTGTAATTTTTATTATTTTTTATAATTATTTTTACTGGTTAAAATTATATACAGAATTTAAATAGTTTTATTATACACACACAAAAGTTGTGTGTGTTATATACTTTTATAAAAAATATAAGTATAAATTTAACTAATAAATATTATAATTTAATATTTAATATTTTGTATATAAATTTTAACCGTATAATTAAAATTTAATAAATATTTAATTAAAATTTTCATCATTTTTTATTATTTTATTTAAATTATTTCTATATATTTTTAAATAGAAATAATTGTTTTCAAATATCTTTAAATAATAGTTAGATTTTATATACAAAATTTTAATTATTATTTAAAGATATTATTTTAGATATTATAAATTATAATATCTAAAATAATATTTATAATATTTTATAATATCTAAAATAATATCTATTACATATTTATTATATTAAAATGTCTGACGAAAATAAAAAATATCATTGTCAATTTTGCAATAATAGTTTTACATCATCTTCATCTAAATCCTTACATGAAAGAACTAATAAAAAATGCATTTCAACTAGATTAGATAATAGTAATATAAATGAATATAAATGTAAAACGTGTAATAAAAATTTTACTCAAAAAGTAACACTTTTAAATCATGAATTAAATTGTGTTAGTATAAATCAAATTAATAAAGTAAATGAAAAAACTAATGAAGAAATAGAACAAAATGAATTAAATAAATTAAAAACTGAACTTCTTATAAAAGAAGAACAAATCAAATTCAAAGATCAACAATTAAAAGAAAAAGATGAACAATTAAAAGAAAAAGATCAATATTATGAAAAACTTTTAAAAGAAAAGGATGAATTTATTAAAGAATTAATTAACAAATATACTTCAGGACCAACTGTTTATCAAACAAATAGTATCAATCAAACCAATAATATAAACTATAATAATATGAAAGCTGAAATGATTAATAAATTAGTTCCATTTACAGATGAAAATATTACAAATATGATATCTAAAATCAATGGACATGATTTAGTTTATTTAAATGATTTTGACGCAGAAAAAAGTTTTATATCTGAATTTATTAAAGTTGTAAAAACATTAGCATTATGTGTTGATCCATCAAGAGGTAAATTAGCTATTAAAAATAAAACAGGTGAAACAAACACATTGCTAGTTGATACATTTTTACAAAATATTATAAGTAAAACAGAAAAACAATTACTAACAATTATAAGAAATGCATATGTATTTTTAAAATCAGAGTATGAAAATGATATAATAACATATGAAGATTATTCTAATTGTTCTATGAAATTAAATATAATAAAAGCACATATAAAACAGAATGGAAGAAATGAATTTTTAGTTTTTTTAGCAAGTAGTTTAGTAAAAGGTTTAGAAGTTTTACCATCAAAAGCAGCCTATAATAAACTAAATGAAACAAATCAACCAAAAATTTTAACATCAAATTTATTAGATGAAGATGAAGAAATTTAAATCTTAATTATTATTATGTTCTTTCATCCATTTTGTATATATTTTTATAGCTTCACGCATACCTTTTGTTTGATTTTTATTATACTTTGCTCTATTTAACATACTATTGATTAATTGTCTTTGAATAGATAGTTCAAACTTCTTAACATTTTTAATAGTTTGATAAGCAATATCTTCACTACCGTAGCCCAATTTTACTTTATATTTTTTCTTTTCACCTTTTTCTAAATCTTGAAATAATTCTTTATTTTTGCTTTTGCTTCTACTTCTGCTTTTACTTCTACTTCTACTTTTAATTCTACTCATTTTATTTACTTTATCTATAACAGTAGATAAAGTAAATAAATAATTTTTTTTCTATCTTTATAGATAAATATAAAATAGAGATGAAAAAGTGTTCAACAACAGAATTAATAATTTATACAACCATTGTAATCATTGTTATACTTTTTTTAATAAAGTTTACAACAGGTGGTGAAAATTATCAAGGTACAATTAGTGAACGTATGATTGAATATGCAAGAAATTATATTTCAACAGTATTAGATGAATTAGGTAGATCAGATTTAACTATTGATGAATTAGAAAAAATGAGAAATAAGTTAGCAGATAATTCATTTATTTTACAATCAAAAGATGATCTTAGAGATTTTAAGATGAATAGTGATAGATTAATAAAAGTGTTAGATATGATGATTGCAACTAAAAAAATGCAACAAAATAGTCCAAGTTCAATGCAAGGAGAATAAATAATTTTTTTAATATTTTAAAATATTAAAAAAAACTAATACAAAATAAAATGTTAAATTAAAAAATGTAACTGCTTCGCAGTCCGCGCTTCGCGCTACTAGTTTTTTTCTACTTTTTTCAAATTTGAAAATTTTAATTATAAAGAAGATTGAATTATAGTAGAAACATCTTTTTCTTCTTTATTTAATTTTAGATATTTATTTAATAAATTTTGTAATTCATTATCATCAATATCTTCAGTATCTTCTTTTGTATTTAATTTTGTAATCACATTTTCAAAATATGATTTCAATTGTGTTTTTTGTTTTATATTTAAATTTGGATCAATGACATCAAATGTTATAATTAAATCACCTTTTTTACTTGGATTAGTTGGATCAGAAAATCCTTTTTCTTTAATGTTGTATTCTTTTAATGGATAAATAGTGCCAAAAATAGAAGTATTAATTTTATAATTGATATCATTAAAAAGAGGAATAGAAATATCAGTACCACATATGCTGTCAATTAAATTTATAGATGTATTAAATTTAAGATTAAGTTTATCACGAGTAAAAATAGGATGTTTATCTATAGAAATTTTAATAATAATATCGCCAGGAGTATGAATAGAATCTTTAAGAGGTTGATCGCCACCTTTTTCAAGTTTTAAAGTAACAGAATCTTCAGTTCCAGGAGGACTAACAATTTTAATACTTTTTTTGACTATGTTTTTACCACTTCCTCCACAATTTTCACATTTAGCATCGAAAATATAACCTTTTGTTAAACATTGATTACAGGCTACATTGATAGTGTGTTTTAAAATTCCAAGATTTTGGATGAGTTGAACATGTCCAACTCCATTACAGTGTGGACAACTAATAGAACATATACAATAATTGGGTTGATCAATGACTACTATTTTTTCAAACCCAAAGAAAGATTCTTCAAGTGTAATAGGTAAAATTATATTTATGTCAGGATATTTTTTTGCTTTTTGTAAGTTAGTTTTATTTACTTGGGGCATTTGGAAGTTAAAATTAAAACCAAATGACATACCTCCCATTCCTCCACCGTTCATCCCGTTAAAAAATTGATTTTGAGGATGTTGATGAGGATTATCATATTGTTTTCTTTTTTGTTCATCGCTAAGAGTTGTATAAGCTTCGGAAATAGATTTAAACATATCATCTTTTCCATTATTTTTATCAGGATGATATTTTAGAGCTAATTTTTTGTATGCAGCTTTTATTTCGTCTTGGGAAGCATTTTTATTAATTTCTAAAATTTTATAATAGTCCGTTGACATTATTAATTATTATTTAATATTATTAAATAATGTTTAATATTGTTATTATTAATTATTAAATATTTTTTAAACTAATAAAGGAAATAGATTTATAATGAATAAAAATTTAAAATTTATTTTATTATCATTATTAATAGCTATCATTTTATATATTATTTATATCCAAATATCAGTTGGAAATATATGGTGGAGAAATAAAAGTTTTCAACCAAATCAAATAGTAACATTTTTTGAAAGACCATTTAATAAATATGGACATATGTGGGATATTTCTTTATTAGATATAAATCCATATATTTTTATACCAATCATCACAGTAATAATATATTTATTAATTAGATTAATCTGAATAAATTGATTTTTTATAAATATTAGTAATCAAAATTAATAATTAATTAAATGTAAGATTTTGTAAAAATGGAAACAATAGATAGTAAGTTTGAAACAATAATTAATAATCAAATTATTAAAAATAATACAATGAATGATATGTTTCATGCATGTTTTTCAGTAGAAGTATTTGAAGAATATATAAATAAGTATTGGTCGCATTTAATACAGTCAGAAAAAGAAATGTATATTTCTTTAAAAAAGGCATTAACATATGATGATTTTAGTTATATATCAGAATACAATATTATGAAATACTTGGAATTACAATGGTATGATGATATTTATATAATGGAGTGTAAACAGTATAAATGTTGGAATGTATTAAGCGGGGTTCTAGAAAAAAGTGTACAATGTGGAATACCATTTAATATGTATAATTTTGTAACAAGTTTTACATTTTTAGAATTGACAGAGTATATAAAATATATGATAAATTACTATAAGGCAGAATTATTGAGTACAATATTGACTATAATATATAATTATTTGAAATTACAGTCTACATTGGAAGATTTTTATAAATTAATGGATGTGATAGATATTATATGGAAAAATGATAGAGAGTTATATTTATACAAAATATATGTAATAGAAGAGCAAAATGTGGTTATTATATCGCCAAATTTGCTTATAAATGGAATAAATTATAATAATATAGCTTATCATGTAATATATATCTAAAATGGGGAACGTAGTTCCTTACGATCTTTGATCGCGGCTACGCCGTAAACCACTCCTTCATTATTTTTATTATTATTATTATTATACTTTAACAGTATAATAAATATCACAAAACTTTAATGAAAGGTTAATAATAAATTAACTATAATATTTGATATTAATAATTAAATCCAATATTTAAAAAGGTTAACTGCGAAGTTAACTAAAGTGATGGGAGTCTTCTGAGGATTTTAAAAAGTTGCCTCAGAAAAACGCACAACTTGTAGATTTCTTTGCAGAAAACCTTTTTAAATTTTTTAAACTTTATTAATATTAATTTATTTATATTAACTATTTCTTTTTCAACTTTATAAAGTAAATACTAAAGTTGTATTTTTGTACTAGTTTTTTACTTTTTATAAATTTTAATATTTTTTAAAAAAACTAGTACAAAAATAAATATAGAAATAAAATGTACTAGTTTTTTTCAAATTATTTAAAATTTACAAATTTTAAAATTTGTAAATAATATTGAAGAGGAGGTTTTAGCGACGTAAGTCGCGAGCGAAGCTCAAGGAACCTAAGGTTCCTTTATAAGGTTCCTTTATTTGGTTAGTTTTGGTTTATGATTTAATTTTAAAGAAGATTTATACTTATTAATAATATTAGTATAATGTTGATGACTTTGATTAATTTGTTCCTCTAAATCATTTAATTTTGAAATATAAGTATGATTACGATTTATGGTGTCATTTAAAGTATTTTTAAGTGTAATATATTTAGAATTTAAAAATTCAAGTTGTAAAAGTTTAGAGCTTAAAGTATGTTCTAATTTTTTAACATTAGCTTCAAGATTTTGATTATCTAGAAGGAGTAAATCATTATTGTGATTTAATTCTTTAATTTGTTGTATATAATCTTTGTTTTCAATTTCAAGATTATTTATTCTAGTAGAATGAAAATGATTGCTTTGAGTAAGAGTAGATTCAAGTTGATTAATTTTGTTTTGTAATGAGTTGCATTTTTTGTCTTTTAAAGTTAAAGTTTCCAGTAAAAATTTAATATCTATAGGAGTATCACCTATATTTAAAGAAGACATACTCAACTATTTGTTACTAATTAGTATAAAAATAATTAGTAAATATTTAAATTTGAATAAATAGATGTATTAATAAAATTTATTTATTTCTAAAAATATATGCTAAATTATAGTCAACATGTCCCGCCATGTGTAAAAAGTATGAGTTGGTATAAAAGATATAAAATTGTTTAAAAAATGGTCCAGCTTCAGATTCTGGTTTTTTATAATAATTCCACAATTTATTCCATTTATTATCTAAAATAAAATATAAATTTTGTTTTTGTACTTCATAACCAAATACAGATTGTTCATAATGAAAACCTCTTGGATGATTATATTGTTTATCAATATATGTTGAAACTAATTCTTTAAAAAAAGTTTCATGAATAGATGGTTTACAAATAAACATACCACTATTAATCATATGTTTAGTATCTATAATTAAATTACAACATTTATAATACTCATCTGCACCAACTTCCCAACCATTTTTTCTTTGAATTTCTAATCTTTCCTCATAAGAAGGTTGAGTATATTCATCAACAACAGCAATTTTGTCACCAAAATCTAAAGTATGAAATGGAGGAGTATTATCATTAATAAGAATATCTGCATCTAAAACCATAATTAAATCATATTCTTTAGCTTTTTCAGTATAAGGAACAATCATTTTCATAAAACTAATAAAGCTTTTATTTCTGTATTTAGATTCGCCAATAAAATCTGAAATGATGTGTAAATCATAATTATATTTATTACAATATTTTTCTACAGAAGGTTTAAATATAGATTCGTATTGTTGTTTATAAGTATCGCCGATGCAAATAGTAAATATAGCTATTTTCATTTTTTTATAACTATTACACTATTTTAAGTAGTAGTTATATTTTAAATAGTTTATTTTAAAATAATAATTAATTAAACCTTATAAATATTGGTATACAAAATGTGAGTTAATTGATTTAATATTTTCATTTTTATATTCTTTTATTTCTTGAGTATTAATTTTATTTTGAAGAAAATTATATATTTCTTCATAATTATAATCATCAAAAATAGTTATACCATCTTTAGCTAATAATTGTTTAGTATGTTCATAATCTTTAGAAAAAATATCTTCTGTATGACCTCCATCTAAATGACATAAATCATATGTTTTAAGTTCTTCTGGATGATCTTGAATATATTTTTCAATTGTTTCAACTGAGTTACCATAAATAATATTTATTTTTGTATTTGGAAATTGTTCTTTAATATAATTTAATGTTGGTTCTGTATAAGTATGATATTTAAGATCAAATAATAAATATTCAGCATTTGGATTTTCTAATAACATAATTAATAAACTATGACATGCATTTACTCCAATTTCAATAATTTTTTTTTTATTTTTTACTAATTCTTGTAAATTTTTAATTTTAGGATAAGTATATTGTACTATATAACAATTAGGTTCTATATCACATATTAAATTACCTTCAACTCTTTCTCCAATACTTTTTAAGATAGAAGTTATAGCTTGCATATGTTTGTTATTAATTAAATCCATTTTTTAATATTTTAGAAATTATTGTTTAAATCAATATTTTATTTATTCAATTTTAATAATATAAAAACTGATTGTTTAAAAATATGAAAAACAATTATTTAAAATGGTTGTATATATTGTAATTCCATATAGAAATAGAAAAGAACAGTTAGAAGAATTTATAAAATTATTTTCTTCGTTTCAGTTTGATTACAAGTTACAAATTATAATTTCAGAACAATTTGAAGAATATGAATTTAATAGAGGATTAGTTAAAAATGTTGGTTTTGATTATATATGTAAACATTATGAAATAACAGATGAAGATATTTTTGTTTTAAATGATTTAGATACATTGCCTGCAACTAGTTCTTCATTTCATTATAATAAAGATATGGGTGATTTAGCTATTAGACATATATGTGGATATAAAAACTTTTGCTTAGGTGGAGTATTGAGTATGAAATTTGAAACATTTAAAAAATGTAATGGTTTTCCAAATAACTTTTGGGGTTGGGGAGGAGAAGATATGTGTTTAACAGAAAGAAGTAAAAAAATTGGTGTAATAATAAATTCAGATGATATAATTGAAATTAAAGATGGAAGAAATAATCAAAAAACAGATGAAACAAAAGTGATAGAATTGAAACAACCTATTTATGAAGTTTGTGATGATAGTAAAAATTGGCCTCATGTTTGTTATGCAAATAGAGAAACAAAAGAAATGATGATGTACAATGGTTTAAGTAACTTAAAATATCAGATTTTAGAGGAAATTGAATTATTGCCTAATGTTAAAAAAATAAAAACATCATTTGAAAAATATCCATTTTAATTAAAAATAAGTTTAAAACATTATTACTTTTTTAAAAGTAATAAAATGGTTAAATATATAAACTGGTGGGATAGAATTGATTTCGTTAGAGATACATTTTTTGATACATTTTTTAAAACATGTTGCGATGATTGGAATTTAGATCATAATGATATAACAATGTATAGTGTTTTTGGAGATCCAAGAAATATGGTGTTTGATAAAGATTCTAAATGTAAAATATATTTTACAGGAGAGAATACTGAAAAAAGATTTTTACATTTTAATAATGAAGATTTAATTTCTAATTATGTTGATGTTGTAGCTGGTTTTTTTAATTCTACTAGTAAAAGCTGTAGATTGCCATTATGGGCAATTAATTGGAATTTTGACACAGATGGATTATTTGAAATAAGTAAAAATAAAATTAGTAAAAATCAAGTATTAACTATTAGTGAAAATAGTAAAAAAGTTGTATTAATAGCAAGACATGATAATGGTGGAATAAGAAATCAAATTTCGGATATTTGTAGATTAAAAGGATTAGAAGTTGATACAAATTGTAATCAAATAAATAATCCAACAAAAAGAATACATGTAAATGAAGGATTTATGTCAAAAAAGAATACACTTCAAAATTATATATTTACAATTTGTCCAGAAAATACAGATACTCCCGGATATGTAACAGAAAAAGTTTTTGAAGCATTTGATGGAGGTTGTATACCAATATATTGGCCAAATCGTGAAATAGAAAAAAATATAATAAATAATGAGAGTATAATATTTTTAGATGAATTAGAGTCAATAAATGAAATAAATGATCAGTATATAAAAGAAAAACAAAGTAAAGAAGTATGGAAAGAAGATGCATTATTTTGGATATATATGATGTATTTAGAATTATGGAGTAGAGTATGGTTAACTTTAAATAAAAATGGAAATAAAGTAAGAGAAGATTCTGTGATAGTAGAATATTGTATTAAATCAGAAGAAGAGATATATGAAATAGTAAAAAATCATTATTTAAAGTATAAAAATTTTTATACACCAAGAATGAGGTTTAATTTATATGAAGAAAATAAAAAAATAGAATTAGAAGAATGGAGTGTAAACTATTTTAAATTAATTAAAAAATAATTATTATTAATTTCTATCACGTTTTGCATGAATTGGATAATGTTTATGAGTATTCCATCCTCCTTCAGAATCTGCCCAATATGTTTCATCTTTTAATATAGTACCAATATTTCTACTTTTTACAAGCATATTAAAAACAGATTGATCATGACGATGTTCTCTAAATTCTGGATAATTTGAACTTATACTTTTGCTATCATCTATTAAATGTCTATTATCTTTCATAAAGTTAAACCAGTCTTGAACAAGTTGTACTGTAGTTTGAGTTTTTTTCATAATATGTATTCCTCCTAAGATTTGAGCTGAATAAGGATCAACAGTTGGAAATAAATTCAATAAATCACGTTTTGTCCATGTTGCTTCATTATGAGTGGTAGGTTGAATTTGAAAAGTAACTAACTCATGTTGATTAGCAAGTTCAAAATATTCATTTAATCTTTTCAATCCTTCAATATTTAAGTGACATCCGCAATCTGAATAAAGTAAAATATCACCGTCATTCATTTTTTCTAACGTTTGAAGAATAATTTGAGGTTTCCAAATCCAATATCCAAACCCTCTAGATGAATTACAAAACTGTAATAACTCTAATTTAAAAGATTCGGATAATTCATTTTCGGTATAAATACAAATTTCATCAAAAAAATTTAAATTTTGTGCTTGTTTAGAAATTCTATTTAAAGCATTAATCCAACCATGTGTGTTACCAAATGAAGCAAAGAATTTCTTACTTTTCGTATTTATTTCAGTATTCATACTATTTTTACTTTTTAAAAGTATAAATATAATTTTAAACATTACTTTTTATTTTTAAAAAGTAAAAATGAATGATTTAATATCAGTTGTGATTCCGTCTTATAATAGATGGAATTATTTAAAAAGAGCTTTAAAAAGTGTTATCAATCAAACATATAAAAATATAGAAATAATAATAGTAAATGATTGTAGCACACAAGAAGAATATTATAAAGAGGATATAACTATTAAAATTGAAGATAAAAATATTCCAATAAAAATGATTCATTTACCTATAAATACAAAACAATTATTTGGATTTGCTTGTTTATCATTTGTTAGAAATACAGGAGTAAAAAATAGTAAAGGTAAATATATTTGTTTTTTAGATGATGATGACTGGTGGACTGAAGATAAAATAGAAAAACAGTATCAAAGTTTAGTAAAATCAGGTTTACAATTTAGTTGTACAGATGGATATCATGTTAAAGATTTTAATTTGCAAAAACATGGATTATTTAATAAAGAAGACCATTGGGATATATTAAAGCAAAAATGTGGATTGAATGATAAATTTCCTGAAATATGGGATTTAAATTTTTTAAATAAACATAATTGTGTGATAACAAGTAGTATAATGATGGAAAAAGAGTTATATGATAAAATAGGTGGTATGAGATTTATACCACCTCCAGGGGAAGATTATGATTGCTGGAAACGTTGTTTTCAATATACAAATTGTTTATATATAGATGAAGGTTTGTTTTATTATGATGCATGTCATGGAGATGGTAGACAATATTAAAATAAATATAAAATATAAAATAGTTTAAAGATAATAAAATTATTAATTAAAAGTATTAATTAATAATGAGTGTTACAATTGAATGTAGTATAGGTGAGATTCTAGATAAAATTACTATATTAGATATAAAATGTGAAGAATTAAAAGATGAAAATAGGTTAAATGATTGTAAAAAAGAAAGAGAAAGTTTACTAAATAATATAGGTCATCTTTATAATAAAACACTTGATTACTATCGTAAAATATTAAGAAAAATAAATAAACAAATTTGGGATGATCAAGAAGTACTTAGAGTGGAAGAAGACGATCTAAAATATGGTAAAATATCTAAAAAAGTTATTATTGATAATGATGCAAGATTTAGAGTAAAAAAAATAATAAATACATATTTTAATAGTGGATTGCGTGAGCAAAAATCATATATTAATAAAGGTTGTTTAGTTGCAAGTCATTTGGGTTTAGGAGACAGTATAAATATATCACCAGCAGTTAGATATTTAAGTACATTATATGATAAAATTATAGTTCCAGTAAAAGATAAGTATGTAGAAAATATGAAACTTATTTATTCTGATAATCCATTTATTGAAATAGTAAGTATTCCAAATAATCCAATTGAAGTTACACTTATAAATCAAATGATAAATGAATATAAACAAAAAAATTATGATATTTATTCATCAGGTGGTTATAAAGGATCATCTTCTTATATTGGTACTGAATTTGTACCTAAAGGTTTTTATATGGATATGGAATTAAATTATAACGATATATATCAAAGTAGAGATTGGTTTTTTTGTAATGATTTAATTGATAGATCTATTTTAGAAGAAGTTAAAAAATATAATATAATTGTTGTTCATAAAGATTCAAGTACAATAAAGGTTAATTCTATACTAAATAAAATTAAAGATAAATTACAAGATACAAATACTCTTGTTATTGATCTTTGTGAAAATCAATATACAAAAGAAAATGAGGTTAAATATAATTTAGCTCAATATTTTGTATATAAACCATTATCGTATTATAGTACAATTATAGAAGAATGTAATGAAATTTATTTAACAGATAGTAGTATATTTTGTATGACAATTCAATTAAATTTAAAAGCTATTATTAAAGAATGTTATATAAGAGAAAGTACAGAAGAAAGAATTAAAATATATGAAAAAATAGATTCAAGATTTACATATTATAATGTTTAATTTATAATTATGAGTTAGTTTTAAAATAATATATTATTTAATAGCATTTAAAACTATATCATAAACAAGCATTCCGCAAAATGAAGATGGAATACTTCTTAATAATACAGGTGTAATCCCTTTATAAAAATCAAATAATCCATAAGTTTTATATCTATTTTTAATAATAAAACTGTATGTTTGATTAGTTGTTTGTTTGTCGACTCTTATAGTATCAAGTGGATATATAATAATCCATGATGATATACTAGAAATAATTCCATATAAACCTGATAATACAGAAGAGTTATATTTTGAATTAATATCTTTACATGTATTATAAACTCCTAAAAATATACCACTTCCTAAAGTAGTTCTTGTAATTTCAACAGAATTTCCTTTATACAATGATAAAATACCAGATAAAAAGGTAGGTTGTTTTTTTATTAAATAAGAACAAAATTGAAACAAACCTTTATAATCATTTTTATTCATTAATACTGCATTTGTTGTTATTTTTTGCATAGGAACATTATAAATATTAGTGATTAAACCTACTCCTAATCCTGATATAAAATGATTATACTTATGTTTTACTTTTTCAACTATATAAAACTGAATCGCTCTATCTAATGGTACTATTGTATATGCTAAAGAACTTCCTCTATATAAAAGTTTTTTATCAAAATGATAGCTATGTTTTAAAACACTAAGTATACTTGAAAAATTATGTTTTTGTAATTGTACTTTAATAGAATCAAAAGGATATGATATTGTTACTCTTGTTATTCCTTGAAAATAACCTGGTAACAACCCATATAAACCTAAATCAGATTGATTCATTTATAATTGAATATTAATTATAAAAAACATTTATTTAAATAAATAATTCTTATTAAAAAATGGTATTTATTATAGGTGCAGGAGGATTTTCAAAACAAGTAATAGATATTTTAAAAATGAAAAATATACATATTACTGGAGTTTTTGATAATTTATTATCAAAAGGTTCAATTTATTATTATCAATATCCTATTATTGATAAAATTGATAATATTAAAAAATATTTAAAAAAAGATTCTAAATTATTTTGCGGTATAGGAGATAATCAATTTAGAAAAAATATTGTCCAAGATTTGCCACAAGAACTATTTATAAATTGTATATCTCCTTTATCTAATATTTCTGTAACTTCTAATTTAGGATTTGGAAATTATGTAGGACATTTTTCAAATATTATTTCTGACTCAAAATTAGGAAATTTTAATTTTATTAATGATGGAGTATGTATAGGTCATGATGTTAATATTGGAAATTATAATCATTTAGCTCCACATGTTTGTCTTGGAGGATATGTTTCTATAAAGGATATAAATTTTTTAGGAACTAATTCTACTATTATACCTAAAGTTAGTATTGGTAGTAATAATATAATTGGTAGTAATACAAATGTATTAAAAACTATTTCTGATAATAATAAGTTAGTTGGTAATCCTGCAAAATTAATTTAATAAATAATTTATATTTAAAATAATATAAATATTTAAAATAATATTAATATTAAAAATAAAAGTATGATTCCTATTTATCAACCAGTTATAAAACCATATATTAATAGTGCAATAGAAGCATTACAATCTGAATGGATTAGTAATTATGGAAAATATATAGAACTTGCAAATAAAAAATTAAGAGAAATACTTTCAGTTAATTATAGTATTTTAATGGCTAATGGAACATTAGCAACAGAAGCACTATTATATAGTTTAAAATTTAAATATCCAAATATACAAGATATTTATATATCTGATCATCTTTTTATATCACCTTATAATTGTGCTTTACGTCATTTTAAATCTGAAAATATTCATATTTTACCAATTAATAAAGAAACATTAAATTTAGATAGTTCAGATGAAATATTAAATAAAATAAAACCAAATAGTTGTCTTTTTATAGTACATAATGTTGGTGGAATAACTAATGTTGAAGAAATAGGAAGAAAAAGACCAGATTTGGTTATAATTGAAGATAATTGTGAAGGATTTCTAGGAGAATATGAAGGTAAAAGAACAGGTTCTTCTAAGTATACATTGTGTAGTGCAATTAGTTTTTATGCAAATAAAAATATTACTTCTGGAGAGGGAGGAGCATTTTTTACTAATGATCAATCACTTTATGACTATATGGTTAAAATGTATAGTCATGGGATGACATCTACACGTTATATACACGATATGCCAGCTTGGAATTTTAGAATGACAAATGTACAAGCTGCTTTATTATATGATCAGTTATGTGATATTGAAACTATAAAAAATTATAAAAAAGAATGTTTTAATAGATATACAAATTTACTTTATCAATATCAAACTAATAAGAATGTTGAAGTATGTAAACCATTAAAAATATTACCAAATTGTATTGGCAGTTATTGGATGTATGTTGTTACCATAGATACAGTAAAAACATATGAACAAATAGAAAAAGAAATGAAAGATTATGGAGTAGAAATTAGACCTATGTTTTATTCAGTAAAATATCATCTTCATTTAAAAGAATTAGATACAAGTTTAATTAATAAAAAAGATTATATACAAAATAATAAAATAATAATAATGTTGCCTAGTAGTCCATTGATTACTTTAGAAGAACAAGAAAAAGTAGTATCCTCATTATTACAAATTATTTAAATATTCATATATTTTTATTTAAATATATGAATATTTAAATAAAATGACAAATTCAATAGAAGATTACGTTGGTGTTATTATTCCAACATATAACAGATATACTTTTTTAATACGAGCAATTGAAAGTGTACTTTCACAAACTTATAAAAATGTAGAAATATTTGTTATTGATGATTGTAGTACACATCAAGAATATAATCAATTACATTTAGTATATAAAGATAAACCTAATGTTCATATTATTCGTAACGAAATTAATTTCAAAATAAAATTCAATACACAATGTCCACAAGGGGAAACACGTAATGTAGGAATAAACCAAGCATTAAAAAATGAAAAAATAAAATGGATTGCATTTTTAGATGATGACGATTTTTGGTTTCCTACAAAAATAGAAAAACAATTAAATAAAATGTACAATTATAATCAATTACAATCACAATCACCCACAATTAAACCTGTGTTAATTAGTAGTACAAATGGTTATTTTGGATTAGGATTAGATATAAATACTTATACAAAAGTGATGTCGAATCTATTTGAATCTACAAATTGTAATAAAATAATTGATTTTGATTTAATGCAAAAATCAAATTTTATGATTAATAGTAGTGTTATAGTTCATATAGATATAATTAAAAAAACTGGATTATTACAAGCTGAAGTATTTGAAGATTATAAATATTGGAAACGTTGTTTAGTTCATTCAGATTGTTTATATATTGAAGAACCATTAGTAGGATATGATACACAGCATGGCTATGGTCAAAATTATATTTATTAATTTTAGATTGATTATTTTGGTATATCTCTACGTACTTGGAATGGAATATTATCTAAAATACTCCAATCTATTTGCGAATGATGTATATTTGTATGTGCTACTTGTAAACCATTAATAATAATGTTTATTTCATCTGGTGTAATCATATGTGTATAATCTCTAAATTTTGAAAGAGTTAAGTTAAATAAACCATTATCTTTATCATTTCCTTTATAATTAGGATGTTCTTTATAATTAACAGATAAAGAAGAATCTAAAAAATGGTAATTTTCACATAAATTTAACCAATCTTTAATAAATTTTACACTAATATCTGTTTTTTTAAGTATCATTATACCAGCATATATGGCTATATCAGTTTTACCAAAAAAATCAGGATTATAATGCATTACAGCATCAGCTTTAATATAATCTTGTGCTATGTAATTATTAGTAGTTGTAAAAACAAGTATATCTTTATCCTGTTTTAAATATTCTAAATATTCTTTAAAACGAGGTAAACCATTTTTATTTGCGTGCATTCCAGCATCACAATATACTAAAATATCATTTTCATTCATCATTTCTAAAGTTTTTAATATAATATATGGTTTCCAAATAAACATACCAAATTTAACACTATTCATAATAAAATTATAATGTTTTTGTATAAAATCACTAATCATTGTTTCATTCCAACTAATAATTTTATCGAACATTTCAAATTCTTCAATTTGTTTAATAATTCTATTCGTTGACATAAAATTTGTGTTTGCAAATGTAGCGAAATATAGTTTACTCATTTTTATTAACATTTAATCATTATTTAAATAATGATTAAATATAATTTAAAAATAAATATAATATATAATAAAATGAGATTAAACGTTTTTTATAAAAATATATTTTATGAAACTTATAAAAGGAATGTTCATTCACAAAATGGAGAAGATGGTATTATTGAAGAATTATTTAAAAGATTAAATATCGAAAATGGATGGGTTTGTGAATTTGGAGCTTGGGATGGAATACATTTATCAAATACATTTAATTTAGTTAAAAAACATTTTAATGCTGTTTTTATAGAAGGAGATACTGAAAAATATAAAGATTTATTAAATACAGTTAACAATAATCCTTCATTTAAAATAAATCCTATTTGTGCATATGTAGATCATAATGACACAGAAAATTCATTAGACAATTTATTAAAAACAACAAATATTCCTATAGACTTTGATCTATTATCAATAGATATAGATAGCTATGATTATCAAGTATGGAAATCTTTATCTATTTATAAACCAAAAATTGTCATAATTGAAATTAATTCAGGTATAGATCCAAATAATAAAACATATATACATGAAGATGGAGTTTGTCAAGGAACAGGATTTATGCCAACCTATTTATTAGGCTTAGAAAAAGGTTATACTTTTTTACTTCATACAGGTAATATGATTTTTATTAGAAATGATTTAGTAGAAAAACTTAATTTTCCATTTCCAGATAATTTTCTTGAAAATTTTAGAACAATATGGTTATAATTTTAATTTAAATAATTAAAAAAATATAGAGTTATATTATATTTAAAAATATAATATAATTTAAATAAAATGAATAAACAACAAATTCACTTTGTAACCTTTGGTGACTCTACCAAATTTCAAAAATCTGTAAATCTTATAACTCAAGAAGCTTTAGATTCTAATTTTTTTGATCAAGTTCATCCTTATACTGAAATAAATCTAAATCAAGATTTTTTAAATAAACATTTACATTTTATGAAATATTCTAGAGGTTTTGGATATTGGATTTGGAAACCTCAAGTAATTCTTCAAACATTAGAAAAAATAAATGATGGTGACATTATTTTATATGCTGATTCTGGTTGTAAAATAAATAAAGAAGGGAAACAACGTTTACAAGAATATATAGATTTAGTCAATAAATCACCTTTTGATAATCTTTCTTTTGAATTAACTTATAATGAACCAAATAATACACAATCTTCTCATCTGGAAAAAACTTGGACTAAAGGTGATTTATTAAATTTATTTCCTATTGATAAAAATTCTCCTCAACTTATGGGTACAGTTTTTCTTATTAAAAAAACCGATTTTATTATTAATTTAGTTAAACAGTGGTTATCTTTATGTGAACAAAATAATTATCATCTTATTACTGATTCTCGTTCCTTTTCACCAAATGAACATGGTTTTATAGAACATCGTCATGATCAAAGTTTATGGAGCGTTCTTCGTAAATATAAAGGTACTCATATTATTAAATTAGATGAAACTTGGTTTCCAGATAAATGGGAAGAAAATCTTGATAAACCTATTCATGCAATTCGTAGAAGATTATAAGTCACAATAAATTTCTTCTACTGTATACATTTTATTATTTTCTTCTTTTACTTTTACTAGTGCCAATGGTTCAAATAATTGTTTATATTTCCTCCAATGATCTTTAATAATATTTTTACACTCTTCTTTATCATATGTGTTAACTGTATAAATAATTGCTCCTTCAATTAATTCTTTCTTTAAATGCAATTCGCCATATTTACTAGTATAGCATTTTTTTAATTGTATCCAAAAATTTAAATATATTAAAAAGATATTAACTAGTGCATCTTTATCCCATATATCCATTTTTTGAATCGTAGTTGCATTTTGTATTAACTCTGGAGTAACATCACTAAAAATTCTTTCTTGATTTAATATTCCTTTTTCAACTGGTCTTAAAGTGTTATAAATTGGTATACATCCAGCATCAATACATTGAAATATTTTTTCTGTGGTGTAACCTTCTTCTTCCGTGTTTTCAGGACATATATTAAAATAAAAATTTTTAATAAAATTTATTTTATCAATTGAATCAGGACCTATCCTAACCCCATATGTTCCAGGAATTTGTAAAGTTGTATAAACAGGAATACCTAAATTCATAAATTTTTGAACTAAAGGTAATCTATTTCTATAAAAATCATGACGAGCTATTAATGATGCTCCAATGTATCTTTTAGTTTCTGATTCTTTTAGAGTAAATAATCCTTCAGAATAAAATTTATAATATAAACACCATAAAGGAAAACGAACACTTTTTTCCGTAGTTTTAAAAAAACTACAAACTATATCGACAAACCTAGATATATCATTTTCATCTTTATATTCAGTAAAACGTTGTTTTGTATTTTCACCAGTAAAATATATTTTTACACCATCTACATCTTTTTTTAAATTTTCGATTGATCCAAATAAACTATAAATATATATTTTATTATCATCAAAATTTGAATATAATTTTCCACAATAATTTATAAATTGTGAAAATTCACCACCATCACCATCCCACCAATTTAAAAGATTTACCATTTTAATAAACAATTAATTTTATTAATTATTCTTTTAAATATTTAAAATAGTATTTAACATTTTAAATATTCAAATATAAAATATGAATGCAAAAGACTTTGATATTATTATAATCGGTGCTGGTTTATCTGGTTGTGTTATAGCTAGAGAATATGCTTTAAAAGGAAAAAAAGTATTATTAGTAGAAAAAAGAAATCATATCGGAGGAAATTGTTATGACTATATTGATCCAGAAACAAATATTCTAGTTTCTAAATATGGAGCTCATCTTTTTCATACAAATAGTGAACGTGTTTGGAATTATATTCAACCATTTGCAGAATGGATAAGATGGGATCATAAAGTATTAAGTTATATAAATAATCAACTTGTTCCAATTCCTGTCACAATTGAAACTGTTAATCATTTGTTTAATTTAAATTTACAAACATCAGAAGATATAGAAAAATGGTTTTCTTCAAAGAGAGAAATAAAAGATGAATATAAAAATTCAGAAGAAATCGCAAAATCTAGAGTTGGTTCAGAAATATATGAATTAATGTTTAAAAATTATACCATCAAACAATGGGATAAATCACCTGCTGAATTAGAACCAGAAGTATTAAGTAGAATTCCAATTAGAGATAATTGGGATGGAAGATATTTTACTGACAAGTATCAAGCTTTACCGAAAGGAGGATATACTAAAATGATAGAAAATATGATAGATTTATCAAATATTACAATCCAATTAAATACTGATTATAATGATATTAAAAATGATATAACTAAAGACCAAACTATTATATTTACTGGAAGAATTGATTCCTATTTTGATAAATGTGATTTACCTCCATTAGAATATCGTAGTTTAAATTTTGAATGGAAAACTTATCCAGAAATAAATGGATTTTTTCAACCAAATAGTGTAATTAATTATCCATCTGATGAATTTGAGTTTACAAGAATAGTAGAATATAAACATTTTTATAATCAACACTATTCTAAAGATAATAAAACAAAAGGAACAATTATAAGTATTGAAACATCTTGTTCAGAAGGCGAACCTTATTATCCTGTCCCTACAAAAGCTAATAGAGATTTATATCAAAAATATAAAGAATTAGTAACTGTTGAACAATCTGTTAAAAATGTTCATTTTATTGGAAGACTTGCATCTTATAAATATTTTAATATGGATACTGCAATATTAAATGCTTTAGAATATTTTGATACTTATTTAAATCAATATTAAAATCTATGTTTACTGAAAATACTATCATTTAATTAAAACTTAAAAATATTATTTATCTAATAAATAATATTCAAAAAATGAGTTGTCCTAATGAAGTTGATGTTATTATTGCTTACTATAATGAAGATTTAAATTGGTTACTTAATACTATTATAAATAGAAAATATAAATTAGTTGAATATTGCATTATCTATTGTAAAGGTCCAAATGAACCATCCGATGAAATAAAAAAGAGATGCAAAAAATGGAAAAAATTAGATAATGTAGGAAGAGAATCACATACTTATATTCATCACTTTATAGAAAATTATGAAAATGGATTAACTAATAATATAGTTTGTTTACAAGGAAGTATAGATGACCATAAAGAATTAATTGTGTCAGGATCACTTGATAATTATATTAATAATCAAGATATTTTATTTGGAATTAATTCATATATATCAGGTAATACCTTATTACAACCTATTCAACATTATGGAATTTGGTTAGAAAAATTAAAAGATGGAAGAATACAAAAATCTGAATTTTTATCTACAGCTGAATGGCTTCAAACTGTTTTTGATATAAAAATAAATGGTTTCCAAAATTATCCTGTTATATTTGCAGCAAATTTTGCAGTTAATATTAATTCTATAAAAAATATTTCAAAAGAAACTTGGATAAAGGCATTAAATTATTTAAATTATCATGATCCTGAAAATGGTCATTATCAAGAAAGAAGTTGGGCTATTGTCTTTTTAAAAAAATTTTTACAAAAATAAGTATAATTAATTAAACATATTTAAAGTATAAAATTAAATAGTATTAAAAATGGAAAAATTAAATCAAAATACATTTGACCAATTATTAAACTTATTATGTGGTGAAAATAAATGGGTAGCCTATTGTATCAATTTAGAACGTTGTACTGAAAGAAAAAAAATATTTCAAGATTGGGCTAAATTTTGCGGTTTAACTTTTAACTGGTGGAAAGCAACTGATAAATTAACATTAACAGATGAAGATTATAAATATTGTGATGTTTATGTAAATGGTACTATTAAATCAAATGGAGCTACAGCATGTAGATTAAGTCATCATTATTTAATTAAATATTTATTAAGTAAAGATGAATACAAAGATAAAGAATATTTTTTTATTCTTGAAGATGATGCAGGGTTTACAAATCCTGAAGAAGATTTGAAAAATTTAAATGATTACATAAAAAATATTATTGATAACAAATATAAATGGGATCATCTTTGGTTTGGTTATATGGCTGGGAATATTATGAAACGTTTTATTCCAATTTCTAATTATACTGGAATATTAGCACAAACTCATCTTACACATGCCATGTTATTTAAAAGAAATCAACTTCAATTGCATTTACAAATCTTAGAAGATGAAAAATTTAAATCATTAGCTGTAGATTGGACTGCTGATTTAATTCGTATAAATAAGTTAGGAGTAACATTAGGTCCAGTTAAAAATATTATCCAACAGATCGACGAAAATAGTTTTATTTGGAACTGAATTTATTAAATTGATTTTATAGACAATTTTACTATTATAATATAATAATAATAAATAAATTTTATATTTTTACAATGAGTAGTAACACAAATACTAAAGAATGTGACGTACTAGGTTGCAATACAAGTAATCCTATTATTTGTTTAAGCTGTAACTTTACTAGCTGTATTAAATGTACTCAAACATTTATACTTACACAACCTATTGCTAAATGTATGAGCTGTAATCGTGAATATGCTGAAGATTATCTTCGTGAAATGTTTCCTAAAAGTTGGATGGCTAAAGAGTATGTAACTTGGAAAAAAAATTCATTATTTGAACGTGAAAAAGGTTTACTTCCTGAAACAGTTGAATTTATTAACACAGAAAAGCAAAAACATATATTTCAAAAATTTGCAGGTGAAAAAGCAGTTGAAAAATTAAATCTTAAAATACAACTTGAAACATTAAAATCTGAAATAAAGCAAAATGAATTAAACTTGAAATTATTCAAAAAACAAAAAAATAAAGATGAACTTGAAAAACATACTAAAATTAAAGATACTTTATTTACAAATTTTGCAAATATTTCTAAACAATTTGCCAGAGTTGATGCTTTAATTCCACTTCTAAAAAGTGCTACTGATCCATATAGAGTTAAAAATAATAGACCAAATACATATCGTAATACAACGATTGATAACTTAGTTAAAATAGCTAATACAAAAGTTAGAAAATCAGAAGATAAAAAAGGTTTAACTACTTATAAATATGCATACTATGGTATTTATGATGATGATGGGAATATGATAGATCAATTTGGTAACATTGAAGATCAAATGACTGGTGAAGATGAAAAACAAGAACGTAAAGCATTTGTTAAACCTTGTCCTGCTCCAGACTGTAGAGGATTTTTATCCAATAAATGGATTTGTGGTCTTTGTGATACTATTGTTTGTAAAGATTGTCATGAAATTAAAGGTAAAAAGAAATCTGGTTCTACTGATGAAGATAATCCTGAAGTAGAAGATGAAAAAACTCCTCATGTTTGTGATAAAAATAATATAGAAACTGCTAAAGCTTTACAAAAAGAAACTCGTGGTTGTCCTAAATGTGGTGTTCGTATTTTTAAAATTGATGGTTGCTTTGCTCCTAATACTGAAATTCCTCTTTGGAATGGTAAATTAAAAATGTCCCAAGACATCGAAGTTGGAGATACTTTAATTGGTGATGACGGTAATAAAAGAACTGTACAACGTATTATGAATGGTGAAGATACTATGTATCAAATTACTCAAAATCATGGTGTAGACTATGTAGTAAATAGTCATCATACATTAGTTTTAAAATATGTAGATTTTTCTACACGTATTGAAACAATACATGAAATAACAGTACATGATTACTTAAAATTAAAAGATGAATATAAAGAACACTTATTCGGTTTTAGAGGAAATTGTTCACAACTATCTATCATTCAAATTAAAGAATTAGGTAAAGGTAAATATTATGGATGGGAATTAGATAAAAATCATAGATTTCTATTATCTGATACAACTGTTACTAGAAATTGTGATCAAATGTATTGTACGAGTTGTCATACTCCGTTTAGTTGGACTACAGGTAAAATTGTTACAGGAGTAATTCATAATCCTCATTATTTTCAATATTTACGTCAACAAGGTATGCAAATTCCTAGAGCAGATCATCCAGATGCAAATCCAGATGCTAGATTTGAAATGTTATGTGGACAGGTAGCTGATGTGGTACGAATTAATAGATTTTTTCAAACTAAAACAAATAATATTACAATTAATGAACCTAAACGATTTAACACTATTTTACATGAAATTTCACGTTTTAGAAATCATATTAATGATATTATTAATCCTACTTATAGATGGCAAAGACATTTAAGAACTGTTTATAATCCAGAAGAAAATAGAGATTTACGTACTAAATATTTAAACAAAGAAATAGATGATAAACAATGGAATATGGTTACTATGAAACGTTATAAAAAATTAGAATACAATAAAATGATATCTAATTTAAACCAAACACTTATAGCTGTTTTTGGTGATTTTCTTAATAATTGTTTAGCTGTATCACCAAATTCTATTTTAATAACAGATAAATTTTTTGAACCAATATTTAATTTTATAGATTACTATAATATTGAAAGTAATAAATATACTAAACTATTTGGTTATAAAGTAAACATTTCTTTTATTGAAATAACTCATAATGATCATTATTATAGTTTTAGAGATACATCAAAAGCTCTTCCAAAAACTACTACAACTTCAACAAATTTAAAAAGTAAAACTGGAAGCGGTAGTATTAATTTAATTGCAAGAAAACCTAGAGCTAAAAAACCAGTGAAAAAAAACTCTGATAGTGATTCAGATAGTGATAGTGATAATAACAGTGATAATTATTTAGAAGAAAATTAATAATAAAGTATAAGTAACATTTTTCTACTATTTTTTAACTTTTTAAAAAGTTAAAAACTGATTTTTAAAAATTATTATTAATTTAAAGATATATTATTTAAAATTAGTATTAATTTTATTTAAAATTAAATATATAAAAATATGTCTGATTCAACCTTAAAATGTGAATTTTGTAATAAACAAGTATCTAATGCTTATATTTTAAAAAACCATCAAAAAAATACAAAAGCTTGTCTTGAAATTCAAGAAAAACTAAAAAAGAATGAAAAAAAAGTAAGTGAACCTGTAGTTGAAAAAGTAGAAGAAAAAGTTAGTGAATCTGTAGTTGAAAAAGTAAATGATTCATTAAGTAAAAATGTTGTAGAACAATCTATTTCAGAACAAAAAGTTGTAAATGTAGTTGAAGTTAAATTGCAAGATACTGATGTAGATCAGTTAAAGTTATATTATAATATGTTTATTACTCTTAAAAATTGTTATGAAGAGCAAATTAATGTTTTAAAAAATACCAATTGTATTTTACAAAAACAAGTAGACGAGGCTAATATAAAAGTAAAAGAAATGGATAATAAAACAGCTGAATTTATTTCAAAATCTTCCTCTTTTAATAAACAAATTGTTAATTTAACTTATGACCATATTGATAAATTTTGTAAAAAAGATGATAAAATTTCTTTGTTAGAAGAAGAAATTGACAAACTTAAAAAAGAAAATGCTAGTTATGCTGAATCTTTAAAATACTTTTATAAAAAGTATGATGATGCTCCTCCAGTAAAATCATCAAGTAATAACTCTGCTTCCTCTAATTTTAATCTTAATAAATCTGTTACCGATTCTAACTCTTATAGTTCTAGTTCTAAACCATTTGGTTCTAATACTAAACCATTTAATTCAAATAAAAGTTACACTAATAATATCTATAATACTAGTAATAATGTTATTCCAGAATTAAAAATTACAAATGAATTTGGCGAGCCTTTAGACCAAGATTCTATTAGTTTTAATACAAAACAATTTGTTGAAAGTATGCAAAGAATGGCTGAACAAGTAAAAAAAGCTGTTCAAAATTCAAATAGTTCTTATGAAATTGGACCTGATGGATCTCATGTTTATACTATTAATAACTATTATAATGATGATGAATTTAATGACAATGATGACAATGATGATATTGATGATTATAATTAATATAAAAATATTATATACATTTTTAACTTTTTTATTATACTTTTAAGTATAATAAATTTAAAAGTATTAATTTTTTTTATTTTTCTTTACCTATTTATAAAATAAAAGTAATTATAAAATGCCTTATTATGAAATTCCTAAAAATCCTGGAAACTTTTCAGTAACTAACCCAAGAAGTTTAATTAATGAAAATTTAAAATATATTAAACAAGGTTTCAGTCAAAAGAATGAAATATTAAATTCTGCACAAACAGGTACAACCATTTTAGCTAAAGAAATGATTTCTGGTTGGATTATTCGTGAACCAATTTCATCTTGTACAGATTTATCTGATACTGCTGTAAATATTTATAATACAATAGGTACTACATTAAATGCTGAATCAAATGGAAATTTTGGTATAAAACCTGGTTTTAATTTTGATTATGCTATTTATAATGAAGGTATTGGTAATATTACTTATCAAAGTGGTGATCCAAATGTTGTTTTTGGAGCAGGTCCAACAACATATTCTATTCCTACTGGTGCAGTTGTTTGGTTTAGAGCATCAGTTACTTCTACTACTGGTCCAACTGAAATTTATATTAATCGATTATCTAATTAATTTTAAAATTGATTTTTTTTATATTTGTGTATATAAATATAACTTAAATAAAAAATATAATATTTATAATATAATATATAACTATTTTATCATAATGTCTACTCCTAATTTAACTATTAATACTATTCTTCCATTAAATAATATTACAAGTATTACAATCGATGAAACAAATAATACTATTATATCTAATAATAATAATGATGATGACAGAAGTCCACTTCAAAGTCCTAGAGCTAAATCACCTATTAGTGTTTGTCCAAATGCTCCAAAGAAAATAGTTATTCCTGTACCTAGAACACCTAGAATACAAAATGAAGATGTATGCAAACAACTATTTAATTAATATAAGAAAGCAATTCTAAAATTGATATTTTTACTTCCAAACTTATTAAAGAAGTAAAAATAAAAGTAATTTAAAAAGATGAAAACTATTTTTTTATCATCCGATACAAAAATTATTACTTACTGTGGTCAAATTTTATCACTCAGTGATAAATTGAATTTAGGCATCATAAATTGTATAAACAAAGATAGTAAACCAGTAAAAATACATCGTATTACAAAATGTATTAAAGATGCTGTTCAAATAATTCCTAGTAAAGGTATTTCATTTATTTGTGGAAAAAATACAAATATTTATATTAAACGATATTCAAAATCTACTAAAGTAAATAATAATATTCAAACTTTATCATTAAATGAAATTACATCATTAGAATCAAAGTTAAATTTTTTTCATAAACGTGTTAAAATTATTCGTTGTACATTCATTGATTTTAAAGATACAACTCCAAAAATACATCCTTATATACATGGTTTATTTAATAGTAAAGAATCATGTATTATACAAACAGCTGATTTAGATATTATAAATAAAATTAATACATTAGGTAAAGAAAAAGATGAACAATCCTTTTGGATTGATACAACCACAAAATATATTCATTCTAAGTTTAATTGGTTAACTAAAGAATTAAAACGAACAGATAATATTTTTCAAAATTATTATGAAAAAAGCATTCCTCATGAATATGTACAAACTACAAACAATAATATAAAAGATTATTTAGCTGGATTAATAGATGGTGGACTTGGCAATATAAAATCAGAAAATCATACTATAGATATTACTAGTAGAAGTCAATCTTTTATAAATTCGTTAAGTATTATGTTTAGATCTTGTGGATTTTTAGTTAATATTAAAGAAACGGATAAAGAACGTTACTCTACTAAAAGACAAAAAATAGAAAATAAATTACGTCTTTATGCATCTGGTGAAATAACTGATTTACCAAGTATTAAATGTAATAAAATAAATCCTGGTCGAAAATCTAATAGAGATTGGACTATATGTTATTTTTCATTAGGTTTTCATCAAAATATAGAAGGATATGAAATAGAAATAGATGATAATGAAAATATTTTAACAGAAGATTTTTTTATTATATGTTAACTTTAAAATAAATTTAAAAACATATTTTTAATATATAGTATTATATATTAAATGTCACATAGATATCATTCTACTATGAATTCTTCTTCATCTTCATCATCCTCTTCAAAAGTAATAAAAATTAACCCTGTCATTTTTAAATATAAAATGCTTTCTTTTAATATTAATGAAAAAGAAGATAGTATTTGTGTAGAACTTAATACAGGAAATTATCCAATTCAATATCAATATAATCCAAATAGTACAAAAGGACATTCTTTATTATTAAAAGTTGAATATTTACCTATAGATAAACAACAGTATAAAGATCCTGGTTTAAGTTTATTATTCCATTTAAATTCTGCTTTTAACTTTTTTGCTACTGTAGTTGAAAGTGAAAATGGAATTGGTATTGAAGTTCATACTGGTATTTATCCTATGGCTATTGATGGATCTAATAAGATAATACAACCATCAAATGCATCACCATCTATTATTACTCAAAATAATGCTATGCAAGTTAAAATATTATTACCTACTTATTAATTATATTCGTTAACTTAATTAACTAAATTAATTATTAATTAAATAAAATATTACTACTATTATTAATAGTAGTAATATTTTATTACAAAAAATGAATCCTTACTTTAAAAATGTTTATAATAATAGTGACGATGAATATCAATATTTAAACTACAATTCAAATACTTTTTTTGATTTTTTAGATGATACTTCTAATACCAAAAGTATTAAAAATAATAGCTCTAAAATAAGTAAAAATAATCAGTTAAAAGACAATATTGTCTTTGATTTAGACAATACTTTAATCTGTGCTGTTCCATTTTCACAATTACATTTATTACCTCCAAATTTACCTTTTGTTTACCATGATTTTATTATTGATGAAATTAATAACAGTCAAAATCTAAGAATTTTTGCTAGACCACATCTTCATAAAATGTTAACTTCTGTTTCAAAATTTGCAAATATTGCAGTATGGACAGCTGCAGGTAAAGAATATGCTGACTTTGTTGTATCTAGATTTTTTCCTACTTCAATTAAAATAGATTTTCTATTCCATAGTGAACAAGTACAAGATGCTGTTCGAACTTATTTTCGTTTTAAACCATTAGATTATGTTTATTCTTTTTATCCTAGCTATACAAAAAATAATACAATTATAGTAGATGATTTAACAGATGTTGCATCAGCTAATCCAAATAATAGTATACAAATAAAAGCATTCAAAATACTAACAGATATTTTAAATACATTTAATAAATCTGTTATATATGATACTGAATTAGTAACACTTATTGAAGAATTAAAAATTAAATTTGATACTTTACTTATAACCTATAAAATAGGTAAAATGGATAAATTGAAAAATTAACACTTTTACTATCAATAATTAATACTAATTTAATACAAACTTAATACCCAAAAATGTCTTCCGTTGCTATCAATAAATCTAAACTATCCGATATTATGTATAATAATATTATAACCTTAGATAATCAAACTGAAAGTAAAAGTAAACATGAAAGTAATAATATCAAATTAACTACTGATGATGCTATAAAAAATGCTTACTGGCATGTATTAATTAATTGCCCTGAAGATGATAATCGTTATCAAAAAGAAAAAGAAAAAGTTGTATATGCTATATATAAGTATTATCTTAGAGATAAAAGATTTCCAAAAGAAAAAAGACAATTTATAAATAATACTTTAAATGATTTATGTTTTATTCATCATGGTAAACCTTTTAATGATTTAAAAGCTAATCAAATATTGGATATATTATATTCTATTTTATATGAACATATTACACCTATTGAAATGATGGAATTTTTTCGTCATAGTTGTAAGAACTATCCTACTCATTATTGTACAGGGTGTAGAAAGTATTCAGCATTTGTCTGTAATAAATAATTTTTTACTCTATTTTCAGAGTAAAAAATAAATTGAATTTTTTATTTATAATTATTAGAGGGTTTTTATTTTACTTTTGGTTTCTTTTCATTTTCACTATTTTCACTAGTATCATCTGGTCCACATATTAAATGTTTTAATAAAACTAAAATTATACATACTATTATATATGTTAATACACAGTATAAAAGATTAAGATCAGACATAATTAGTTTGAAATTGAGTTTTTTATAAAAAATCAATTCTAAATTATTAAATTTTACTATTATTAGTATTAAATTAATATGGATATTGAAACTATTAATTTACCTCCTCCAATATTAAAATATACTACTACTTCTAATAAACAAATTATTTTTAAAATTAATAATAAAATAAATGAAGATTTTTATTCAAATGATTTAATACATAAATTAAAAAATATACATCTTACGAATGATATTAAACATCAAAAAATTAAAATTATTGGTGAAAATGAATTTAAAAATATTAACTAAATTAAATAATTACTTTAAATAAAGTAAAAACTAGTACAAAATTAAATTTAGAAATAAAAATGTATTAGTTTTTTTTATATTTTTATACTTTTTTAAAAAGTATAAAAAGTTTAAAATAATAATAAAATTATTTAAATTAAAAACATTTTTGTATATAACATTGTCCATATTCAACTATTTTATTTAAAATTTTAGATGAATAACATTCAATAAAACTATCAATGCCTAACTTTGTAGAAGTTGAAAAATAATAATCATCAAATATTAACCAACCTCCTGGTTTTAATTTTCTAAAACTATTTACACCATCTTCTAATACTGCAAATGATTCATGATTTCCATCTACATATATTAAATCATATGTTTCATTTTGTAATTTTGGTAATACTAAGTGACTATAATCTTTATAATAAACTATTCTATTTTCTTCTCCTGATTCTTTTATATTAAATAAAAAATTATCAAAGTTAGATGACTGTAAATATTTATATTCATTATAATCATCATGATCTTCCCATGGATCAATACATTCAAATTTAGAATCAGGATGTGTAAAATTTTTACATACTGATATCAAATTTGCTCCACATAATGTTCCTATTTCTAAATAACGAATTGGCAATTCTTTATTTGTATCAATAATAGAATACCACAAATCAGATAATCTCCAAACATAACCTCTAAAATTTGAACAATATTTTTCAATATATGTATACCATTGAACTTGATATTGATCAATTTTATTTTTCCATTCTATATATTGGGCACTATTTTCTAAATCTTGCTGATCAATTTTTAATACATTAAAATTAGATATTTTTTCTAATAATTCATTATAGTCAACATCTTCAATTTCAACATCATCTTCATCTTTAACTTCAAAATCATCTTCATCACTTTGAAGATATTTTACATCTGAATCTGAAGGTGTTGAACTTATTTCAATATCTGTTTCAACTTCGTCATAATATGTATAATGCATTCTTAAAATTTGATATAAAGTTTATATTAGGTTTGATGTAAAATAATACTTTACTACTTTAAATTAATATTAAACTATTTTATCTAAATATTCAAATCCATCTTCACTATTATTTTTATCTATAGTTTTATAATTAATTAAATTAGTTAAACTATTAATTATTGTATTAATAATTATATTTATATTTGTAAATAAATACATAGTTAAAGTATAATTTCTTTATTAATATATTATTTTATTTTAACTATGTATTTAACTAACAATTTAACAAATAGTCAACATTTACTTTACTTAAAATATTCAAATGGTTTCATTCATGAACTTTTTTCTATTATTAAAGCATCTATTTATTATTTATATCAACAATATTTGAATAATGAAACTAATAATGATATTAATAAAGATGAATCATTACAACTTATTGAACTTTTAAAAACATACTGTATTTTATATAAAAGTCCTGATTATTTTATAAATAAGTTTGAAAATAATACAGAAGATGATCAATTAGATAAAAAGTCATCTTTAGTTTTATACCAAACTAATAATACTAATAATACTAATAATACTAATGTTGTATCTAACATTGTAAATATAGATGATAATTCATTATTTGAATTTTGGGCTACATTTACATCTTGTTGGCATATATTTGTCAAACATAATTTAGAAGGTTTATATTTGCTATTTATTACTTTTCGTACATTTGATGAAAATAATTTAATTATTAGTAAAGATACATGTTCTATCATAAATAAAACATTATTAACTTTGTATCCTTTTAATAAAGAAGAATTATTAGATATTGTAACTTTTTTTAATAGTACTACAAAGTATAAATCTGATATTAAATCTGTTAAAGAATGTAATACAGATTTACTTTTAAAATAAATAAATTAATTATTTTACTATTATTAATTAATAATAGTAAAAAACTGTTACTAATATATTAAAAAAATGAATTTGCTTTTACTATTTTACATACTATTTCAAATATACTTTTGTATTAAACTTTATAAACAAAAGAAATATAAATTACTTATTGCTTTTTTATTTTTTTCTTTATTCTTTTTTTATTTAACATTTCTTTATTTTAATTACTGTTCTAAACCTGGTATATATATTTATTCTGCTGATAATATTGATGATAATGGTCCAACTGTATTAGTTATTTCTGGTAGTCATGGGAATGAATGTGGTCCATCTGCTGGCTTAGATGATGTTAAAGAAATGTTTGATCATCACAAGATAAAACTAAAACGTGGAAAATTAATTTTAATTCCAACACTTAATAAATGTGGAAGACAATTAAATATAAGATATCAACCTCAAGAGTTATTAAATTTAAATATATTTAAAGCTGATGTAAACCGTAATTATGGAAAAACTCCAAATGAAGAAGGTCATTGTACATTAAGTAAAACTGCTCAACAATTTATAAAAAATTGCGACTATATTTTAGACTTTCATGAAGGTTGGGGTTTTAATAAGTTAAATCCTCAATCTATGGGGCAAACTTTTTATCCAGGTATAATAGATGGTTCAAAAGATATAGCTAATCAGTTAAAAAAAGCAGTTAATAAAGTGATTGTTGGGGATGATTATAAATATTATGATGTTGTTGAAGGATGGGAAGAAATTCCTGGTTCACTTCGTCAATATGCAAATATAAATAATATACCATACGTATTAACTGAAATTGCAGGTCAAGGTAAAAATCAAACTTTAGAAGAAAAAAAGGATCAAACAAAAGCAATCTTTTTTGAATTTTTAAAACAAACTGGACTTCTTTGAAAGGAACCTACGAGCAAAGCTCGATTCGAACTTCCTTCTTCAACATCTATAAATTAAATATTTATAAAAATGTAAAATTTAAAATATTTTAAAAAAACTAATACATTTTTATTTCTATATTTAATTTTGTACTAGTTTTTTTTAAAAAGTTAAAAATTTTAAAAAAAGTAAAATAAAGATATACAAAAATACAACTTTATTATTTAAATTAGAAAAAGAATAGTTAATAAAGGTAAATAAATTAAAGATTTGAAAATAAGTTTAAAAAAGTTAAAAAAAGTTTTTGCAAAGAAATCTACAAGTTGTGCGTTTTTCTGAGGTAACTTTTTATTTTCCTCAGAAGACTCCCATCACTTTAGATAACTCTGCAGTTAATTTTTTTTAAATTATTTATTTATTGAAATTAAATATTGTAGTTAATTTTATATTAACAAATCTTATATTTGTAGTGATATTTTATTATACTATAAAGTATAATAAATACTAAAATTAAAAAATTAAAAAACAAAATAATAAGAGGAGGTTTTAAAGGAAACTAGGTTCCTTTACAGGGACACCTCTTTCATTATACCATTTTAATATTTCTTCATTTTCTGTTGCTATCGCATTTTTTATAAATAATTCTGAATACAATATTGTTACATCTTCCTCTTCCAATGTTTCCTCTAAATAATCCAATACTTCTACTTGTCCATTCTGGATTGCATGTAATATATGCTGTGGTAAAAATTCGAATTCATTTTGTATTCCCCATTCAATCACTTTTATATTTGATAACTCTGATGCAACTATAAATAATTGAAAACTATCCATTTCAAAATAAGATATACTATTAAGCCATTCTAATATATGTATATATTCATATTTTGCACACATACCTGTTATGACATGTAAATATAATTCTACTTGTTGTAATACTTCTTCTTCAAATAAATTTACCGTAGACGTAAACCTTTCATACTCTTCTTTTACTTTTTCTAAATCACCTTCTTTTACATAACTATATATGTTATGCCACACTTCAGGTAACTCTACTTGCACTGACTTAAAATCAGTATCTTCTATTTCTTCACTTTGTATCATTTTTAATTTGTTATTTAATATTATTTAATAATTAGGTTTACATACAAAAACTCAATTTCTAACGAAGGGGCCTTGCCCCCCTCATCCTCCCCATTAATAAAAATGAATAAAGTATTAGATTTGAAGCTTTAATTCTTCCCTGTTACTCTTTTCTTTTTTATTTTCTTTTATTTCATTTTTATCTTGTTTAGTCACTATCAGTATCAGTTACCTTTATATCTATATTTTCTTTACTATTTTTTGTATTCTCATTATCTACCTCTAAATACATTGAATATCTATCAATTATTGGATTCATTTTTATAAATTGATATTTAAACTTTTTTAGATATTAAATATAACAATTTATACTATTAATTAAAAATGGAAAATAATATTTCTACATCCTCTGAAATACTTAACGGTTTTGGATTTGGATCTATTGTAAAAGAAATAAGCGATCTTTATACTTCTTCTAAAAATGAAGATGTAAATGAAGATGTAAATGAAGATGCAAAAAAAGAAGTAAATGAAAATGTAAATGAAAATGTAAATGAAAATGAATCAATATTAAATAATATGATAAATTTTGGAAGCTCTTTTCCTGTATTAGGAAGAAGTATAACCGTAAACAAAGATGTAAATAGATTTGTAAAAAATTATTCCAATAATCAACAATCTAAAAAATATCCTTTCATAATTGATTTTGAAGTAGAAGAAGATGACAAAAATAAATCTAAAGATGAAAATGTATCAGCTGAAATTATTTTTTCTTTTGATACTACCGGAAGCATGGCTCCTATTATTAAAAATGTAAGAGATAATTTAAATGAAACAATTGAACGTTTATTAAACGAAGTAAAAGACTTACGAATTGGTTTAATATCACATGGTGATTATTGTGACTATCATCAAGATAGAGAAAATAAACCTATCATTTGGAAACTCAATCCTACCAACAATATTGAAGCTTTAAAAAAATTTATTAAAGAAGTTCCAAATACTGGCGGAGGTGATGCTCCTGAAGCTTATGAATTAGTTTTACATACTGTCAATCAAATGGTAAATAAAAATGAATTCCAAAGTGAATTAAAAGTTTTAGTTATGATTGGTGACGAAGTACCTCATGAAAAAGGTTATAGATTACCTTATAATTCAGTTGAATTAAATAAAATTTCTGATGGTAATCATGGTTTAAATATAGACTGGAAACAAGAGTTAAATGTTTGTAAAGAAAAAGGTATTACTATTTTTAGCTGTCATGCATTAGCAACCCAAAATCAACATGCTTTACATTTTTATAATAAAATTTCAGAAGATACTGGAGGCTACTATTTTGAACTAGAAAACTTACAAGAATTTAAACATTACATGAATGTTATTGTATTTAAAGTTGCCGACACAGCTGATACTATAAAAACATTAAAAGAAAAAAGAGATAAAATGAAACTTGAAATTGAAGAAATTGAAAAACGTAAAGCAGAATTAGGATCAAAAGTAAATAAAACAGAAGATGAAATAAAAGAAGAAAATTTTCTTCGCGCTACATCTACTAATTTAACTTCTGCATTCTGTGATTTATCTAATTTTGATGATACTCTGACACATCGTAGTTTATTTAGAAGTCCTTTAGTACAACGCGAATTTAATACTCGATCAATTCAAGGTAAAAATCGTACTAAAAGTTACGAAGAAAATTTAAAAGTTTCTAATAGAGGTATATCATCTACTAGTACAGATTTTATTACAAGAATGACATCTGAAGTTATATCTGAAGAAGAAAATAAAAAAGAATAAATAGTTTTTCTTCTTTATCATTTTTTTACATTAATTAAAAATGTAAAAAATTATCTTACTAAAAAGTTATTACCAACTGTAGCAGCACATCCTCCAATATTATTATTATCTTTATTTTTATTATCCATTTTTACAAATTAAATCTTTGATTATTATTTTTTGTCTTTAATTTTAATTTATAATATTCAAATAGTTATCAGTATAACTTAAATCATAGTCTATACATAATAACATTGTATCAATATTATTTTTAATATCATATAACAATGATAATTGAAAATAATCATTATTATATTTTTCCTCATCTATAAAAACTATTTTATTATGTTTTATACAATACTTTAATAATTCATTATTTTTTAAAATCAACTCATCTATAAAGAAAGAAGGAATTACTTTTGTATTTAAATTTTCAATTGTAATATCATTATAATTTAAAATAAATTGTTGTTTATCTTTATCTTGTATTGTTTTCAAATAATAAAATAATTTACGATTATCACTTTCTTGTTGAAATTTTATATAAAAATTTTCATCTATAATTGAATCAACAAAATCTTGATTATAAATTGAAGGTAAATATGGTGTTTCCATATGAGAATGAGTTTTACATAAAAAATATTTTGCATTATAAAGTATTTTATTTTTATTTTCAATTAAAGAATGAAACTTTATATTATGTATATCATTTAATTGATATAAATAATTTGAAAAGAAACAAGTATATTTATTTGTAAAATAAAATTTAAAATTAGATAAAGGTGTATCACAATTAAGATCAAATAATATAGAAATAATTTTTAAGTCATTATTATTTACTATTTCATTTTTATTTAAAAATATATTATTCCATAATGATACTTTACTAATTCTATTTATTAAACAAATTAATATATATTCATCTTTTGTTTTAAAAGTATACTCTGATTGAAAATGATTAAAAAAATCTTTATAATGATTCAAAAATAATTCTTTATCGTAAATAATATCTTGAATATCAACATCTAATAATATATATATAATAAATGATAAACAAAATATATTATCTATAGGTGTATCTTGTATTTTTTGTTCTATATTTTTATATTCACTTTTACAGTTTTCGATAGCTTTATATTGATTATTATTTTTAACCCATTTATCTTTAATTTCAAGATTACTTATATAGTTAAAATTAAATTTTGAAAATAATCTTTTAAAATATACTTTTAAAAAAGAATATTCTGTTTCAAGATAACATGCAATTATAAAATGTGGAATATTTATTAATTTATTTTTATTATTTTTTAGAATAGTTTCTAATTCATATATATAATTATCATCCATATTTTTTAAAAAATCATAAATTTTTATACATTCTTCATACACATTATAAAATGAACAAATATCTTGATTTCTAAATACACATAATTCACACCATAAACATTCACCATCTTTAAAATTTTTTAAATTTGTTGATAAAAAACAGAATTTATCTATATTTTTATCTTCACAAATCATGCAATTATAATCTTCATTATAAGACATTATATAAATATTATTAAAAATAAAATATTATTATACTTATAAATGAATAGAATAATATTATTTTTATTATTGATTAATATAGTATTACTTTTATTTACAATATATATTAAAAAATCACTTTTAAAATTCGAGAATTTTAATTTTTCTAATTTAACTGAAGAATGTAAAAATTTTTATAAAACATACTATGAAGAAGAAAAGTATTTTAAAGATCGAAAATTAAATGATGATCAAAAAATATGTGTAAAAGATATCAATAAAAATATATTAGAAGATATTAAGAATAATTCTAAAAATAATATTTTAGAAGGTCCATGTAAAGTTGATGATATGTTTGAAACAGAAAAAATAAAAGATGAATTAAATAATATTTGCTATAAAAATCCACCATTTAAATATCATAGAGATTATTTTGTTAATACTTATGATGATACAAATAGTGATATGTGTGATACAAGAAGTGAAGTTTTAGCAAAATATAGTAATGCTGAAGTTAAATATAACCTTGATCCAAATAATAAAAATAGTTGTATTGTTGACGAAGGTTTATGGGATAGTTATTTTACATATCATTATGATCAAAATAATTTAGTTACAAAACCTATACAATTTGCAAAAAAATATTATAAAGAAGAAGAATCGCAAAATTATAAATTAAATTTAGATGGAAACAATATAAGTAAAAATTGTAAAAAAGAAAAAGTATCAGGTGTTCCGAAACAAGTATTAAATTATATGATAAATAATAAATCTAACTATAAAGATTTTAAAAATATAAAAGAAATTATGAAAGAATATGATGCTACAATGCAAACTGGTAAAAATACACAAGCAATAAAAACTATAAATGAATTAAAACAATACGATTGTGTTATACAAGAACCAAGTTCACAAGTCAAATTATCTAAACCTGAAAATATATTAGATATTGATCATATAGTTCCACTAGAAAATGCATGGTATTCAGGTGCTTGGAAATGGAAACCATGGCAATTATTTTCTTATGCAAATGATATGACTCCAGGACATTTAGAAGTTACACCTGCAAATATGAATCGTTCTAAATCTTATAGAAGTATTGATGACTGGAAGCCTACAACTTTTAATAATAGTGACAAATTTAAAGATTTAGATATTAAAAGTAAAATTTCTAATGAAGCAGATTGTGAATATGCAGCTAATTATTCTGCTATAAAACATAGATGGAATTTAGGCATTACTGATAAAGAATATGAAGAACTAAATAATATATTTAATAAAAAAGAATGTGAAACTAGTTTATCTAAATATCCAGTTGATTTTGATTTATTTGGAAAAAGTTTAAATCTAAGTGAAACACATCCTAATTTAATTGGTTTTGGAATAAATGATAAAAATTCTAAAAAATATAAAGATATAATAGATTTACAAAATAAATATAAATATTATTGTACTCCAAATACACAAATAGATAATAAAATAAATACAGAATTTAAAAATGATATAGTAAATAATACTAACAGTAACAATTTAGAATTATGGAATAAAAAACATTTTAAAAATTTATATACTAGTTCAAGTGAAAAAGAAAAGAAAAATTTATTATGTCAAGTATTATTTAAAAACATTAAATAAATTTATTCTCATATTATATTTTTATTCTTTTAAGAATAAAAAGTTAACATTAATTTTATTGTATTAATTGTTCTCTAATCATAACACAAAAAATAGGAATATTTAAATACTCTTCAATTTCTACTTCTTGCTCTTCCGTTAATGATTCAGTTTGATTACTATTTATATTTGTTGTCAACAAAGTATGAATTCGATATAAATAATTATCAATCATATCACAAAATGCAGTATGTATTTTTTTAGAATTTTCATATATATTATCTTTTTGAAATAAATAAACATCAAAAATATTTATATTTATTAGTTCTTTAAATCCATTATTTAATGTCATATATTCCTCTACAAATCTAACTATATTATACGAATATTCAGAGTAAAAATTATTAATATCAGCTAATGCTTCTGTTAATTGTTTATTACACTCAATTGCAAAGTATTTAAACTGTTTTTCATAATAAGTTAAAATTTGTCTTTTCATTTCTTTAGGGTTTGTTCCATTTATATCAACATTATATTTTTCAATATTTTCTTCAGTTATATTACATTTAATATGTAATTTTAATCTTTCGATAATTGTTGTATTAAGATCAGGCATTTTAATATTATAATATTTATTGTAAGGTTAAGGTAAATTGAATGAGCAAATAAGTAAAAAAGTCAATTTATAATTTCTCATCACTCTATAAAAAAAGCAGAGTGTTGAGCTTATCAGTTTTTTAAAAAAAAGTAAAAAATCACAAAAACAGTATAATACAGTAGTAGTTTAATAACATTAGTTTAAAAATGGTTGTAAAAATAAAGACACTAAAGACACTAAAGACACTAAAGACACTAAAGACACTAAAGACACAGTAGTAAAAACAGTAGTAAAAAAAAAGATTTAAAATATTATAATATACTTGAAAGATGTTCACGAATTCGAATTAATTCATCATTATCTTCAGATACAGAATGATACACAGTTATTCCTTTTACAGAAACAGAATTTGTAAAAGTTTCTAATATAGGTGAACTTGGACGTTCTTCTATTTCAGAATTTGCTTCTTTAAATTCATCTTCTTCTATTTCTTCTTTTATAATTTCTTTTGATTCATTTATAACTTCTTCTTTAGCATTATCTTCAGATTTAATCACAACGATTTCTTTTGGATTAACTTGTAATGCTGAATCTAAATTAGATAATAAATGATCATATATATGATTGTGTAAATTAGGTAAAAATAAATGTAAAAGTAATGTTAATGTATTGTTTAATTCAATATAATTATTTAAATCATTTGCAATATCATTAATATTTCTGTTACAAAAATAAAAACCAAGTATATCTTGATATAAAAAACCATAATTAAATTTTAATAAATTTATACATTGGTTAACTATATCTTGATGAAAATACATATTATATTCATAAAAACTAGTAATTTTTACATCATCAATCGATAATGTACGTAAATTAGTACTTTTTTGAATATAAAATATATTATTATTTACATCAATAGGTATAGAATTGTGTAACAAAACAGCTTTAGTAATAATACAATTGTGTAAATATTCATCTAAATTATTATTAAATTCAGGAATACTATTAAACTTTTGTACATATGAATGTAAACATTCATCTATAGTACAATTTGATACAGTTTGATTAAATTCATCTTCTGTAATAGAAGATAAATGTGTATCAATTTGTTCAAATAAAGTTTTTGCAAACTCAGGGAGTTTTGCATTTGTATTATTATAGTTTCTAATAAAACATTCTAATAAATTAGTATAATAAAGTTTAGTTTGTAAACAACTTAAAAAAGCATCGTAAGATGAAAAATTAGTTTGACTTAAGTTAAAAATGACTTCTGCATTTTGACAAATATTTGAATAAATACCATCAATAGCTTGATCAATTTCAACTTGAGTATTAGTACTAGTTTCAACGAAAATATCGTTGTCAACAGTAATAACATAAGTTTTTTCATTTTCTTTTGCTTCAGCATACTTGAAAATACGAATTTCGTGAAGATAAAAGAATGCTTTTAACACTTTTTTATCATCTTTAACATATTCAATGCCTTCTTTAAGCATAAAATGCTCTGGAACATTCATGGTAGAATGATCATTAGTGCATTTTTTGCCAAAAGTACAGCAACCAAATTTGTTTAAGATACAAATCTTCTTACGAATTTCGTTTTCAGTATGTGCACAGTTACAAAAATTAGACATACATAAACGCAACTTTTCTTCTTTTGGTTCTGGGTTACCCTCAGAATCAATTTTACGAACAGTTACATATGAATGCTCATCTGGACCAGAAAGAATGGTATAACCTTTATTTCCGATAGATTTTTGCTTCTTTTGCATTTGTTTACATAAACCAATTTTACTAACATTACGTTTTAAAAATTGTTTTGTAATTGTGTTTTGTGCATCTTTCATCACTTCTTCTAATTTAGCCGGTTTATTTTTGAATTTCTGGGCTAATTTAGCTTCAATTTCTGAAAGATAGTAATCAGGATCTTCATACTTGTTATATTCTTTATCAGCTGGTGCTGAATTAACTTTAGCTGGTGCTGAAGTTGTATTTTTAACAGTATAATTAAAATTATTTAAACTTGACATTTTGAGGGCTTGTTGAGCGTATAAAACGTGTGAGTTGATTGATAATTTTTACCTTAAATAAGGTGTAAGTTATAGTGTAAAAGTCAAAAAAAATCAATTTACAATGGGGAACCTAGGTTCCCCATACCCCCTCCTTTATCATTTGTTTTTAGCTTATTTTTAGAGGGCTAAAAAGTGGATTAAAAAGTGGATTAAAAGTGGATTAAAAAGTGGCTTAAAAGTGTCTTAAAAGTGGCTTAAAAGTGGCTTAAAAGTGGCTTAAAAGTGGCTTAAAAGTGGCTTAAAAGGGGATTAAAAGGGGATTAAAAGGAGCTTAAAAGGGGCTTAAAAGTGGATTAAAAGGCGCTTAAACTAGCTTACATTGGCTTATATATCATAAAAAGGAGGTTTTAAAGGAACCTAGGTTCCTTTATTAGGTTCCTTTATAAAATATTGGTTTAAATGATAAAAGATAGTAAATATAAATAAAAATAGTTACTAATTAGTAATAATATATAATAATGAAGTATTTGATTCTTCAATTTAACAGTATATCTTCCTGTATAAAATTAAAATTCTTATTACATGCATATTTAACTGCATATTTGTATTATAATGGACATCGTACAACAAATCGAGTTGACTTTATAAGAATAAGTGACAAAATACTTAAAATAAGTTGTGATAACTTCTACTCACAAATAGCAAATATAGTTAATAGATTATGTATAGATTATAATATAAAACATTCAAAACATTTTGAAGAAAGAGAGGTGTGGAAATAATAAAGGAACCTAGCGCTTGCGCGTTAAAACCTCCTTTTATCATTTATTTTTATTGATATACAATGTATCACTATAATTATAACAATTGTTAACTAAATTTAAAATTAAATAATTTAAAAAAGTTTAATTGCAAAGTTATCTAAAGTGATGAGAGTCTTCTGAGGAAAGTAAAAATATACTTCAGAAAAATGCACAACTTGTAGATTTCTTTGCAGAAAACATTTTTTAAACCTTTTTATTCATTTACTATTAGTTTTAATAGTAAATCATTAGTTATATTAATACTAAAATAATAATGAGGAGGGGTTACGGGGAAGAAGCGAAGCTTCAAAGCGCTAGCGCTAGTTCCCCGTCTAAAGTGATTTTTTTATTTTTTTACTTTCATTTTAAAAAATATTAAAGTAAAAGTAAAAAGATGTCAAAATACTGCCTTACATCAACCGATATTTCTACGTATGTAGATTTGTATACATTCTTACAATCATTTGAAACTAATGATATTAAAGAATGGTTAAGTGTAAATTGGAAAGGAAAAGATAAACAAGAATCTTTATTTCGTTTATTCGCTTCTTTACAATGTATCCAAAAAATTAATACATTTGACATTTGTAAAGGTAATTTTAACCTTCAAACTATCCAAAAAATAGTTTGTTGTAAAGAAATATTTTACAACTCTTTAACAAACAAACCCATTTATCTAAAAGATAAAGGCGATTCTTCTGATTTAACTGGTATACACAAAAAAGATAACAAACATTTATTAGTAACTACTTCAAAAAACATAAATAACGATTTAATCGGCAATTTAGATATTGAAAAAATAGTCACTAATTTTGAAGATTATAAAAAAAATGGTTATACCAGTACTCTTTGTATCGTTGTTCGTGATAGAAAAAACTTACAACTTAAAGTTCAACAATCTGAAAAATCAAATCATAAAGTAAAATCTTTAATTACTGATCCTTCCACTATTATAATTGATTGGGATGACTTAAATGAAGCTTTTTTTACATTTAAACGTATTTATTCTACTATAAATATTCAAAAACTTTGTAATAATTCTTCTGAAAAATCTCCCATTTTATTCAAATTTCATCAACTTTTGAGTATTCAAAAGACGATGTCATTAAAAAAGAATAATCAAAAAGTATTATGGGGTCACATTCCTAGAAGTGGTAAAAGCTATATTATAGCTGGCACTATAATTGAAGATAGTAAAAAGAAAAGTAAGTGTAATTATTTAATTATTACCACTGCTCCAAATGAAACTATACTTCAATATATTAATGTTTTCAATTGTTTACAATTAACCGATTTTAATGTTATATCTGTCAATGGTTCTAACAAAGCACCAGCTTTAAAAGATAAAAATATTATCATTTGTTCCAAACAATTTCTTCAAACTAAAATTGATGAAGAAAAAGTTGAAGAAAAAGTTGAAGAAAAAGAAGAACAAAAAGTAAAAGAAAAAGTAAAAGTATTAAAATGGTTAAAAGATTGTACCATCGATATTCGTTTTATAGACGAATCCCACTTTGGTGGTACAACTACATTAGCACAAAAAGTATTACAATTCTATGCTCCAAATTCATTTACTGTTCAAATTACAGCAACTTATTTAAAACCTATTAAAGAATTTGATATTCCAAGTAATTGTTGGATTCTATGGGATTTAGAAGATATAAAATGTTGTAAAACTATTGATAACGAAGAATCAAAACAGTTATTAATGTTAAAACATAATCATACTGAAACTAGTAACGAAGTTCAAACTTTATTATCTAATTATTCTTCAGAAAATATTAAAAATGAATACCAAAAATATCCAGAATTATGGATTCTTACTGACATGATTAAACCAGAAGTTATAACAGAAATACAAAAAGAAACAACTGATAATAATTATGGTTGGTCACCTGATGCTTGTTTTTTATTAAAACAAAACAAAAATGGAACCACTAATGAATTTCAAAATGTGGAAGAAAATTGCAAACTATGGTACAGAATTTTTGGAAAATATTCCAGACTAGGTATTCCTGACAAAAATTATCCTGAAAATAGTGTATTCTTAAAACGCATTGAAACCATTTGTAAAAATCCTTCTATCAATTCCAGATACATTGGAAATATGGATAATGAACCTATGATTATAATGGCTTTCTTACCTCAACATGATATAGATAATGTTTCAAATGCTACTAAAGAATTATTATTATTATATAATATCGTTCCCAATTTTGAAATTATTATTATTAACAGTAAAGCAGTTGGATCTAAAGCTAAAGAAACAATTGAAAATGCCAGAATAAAAGCAAAAAATGGTAGTAAAAAAGGTGTTCTTGTTTTAACTGGTAAACAATGTAGCTTAGGTGTAACCATTGAAAACTGTGATATTGTACTTTTATTAAACAACAATACATCATTTGATTTTATTTATCAAGCTATGTTTCGTTGTATGTCTGAAGCTAATAATAAAAAATGTGGTTTTGTAGTAGATTTAAATTTAAACAGAGTCATCAATACTTCTATCATTGAATATTCATCTATTGTAAAACCAAATTTACACCCAAAAGATGCTATTAAATATATTTTACAATCAAAATGTATAAATTTAAACAGTGATCACTGGAAACCTATGTTCAAAAATGTTACCAATTTAAATAATTTAAATAAAAATGAATGGGATGAATGTAACGAAAATTTAGCTCTTAATGATTTTTCTGAAACAATATATAATATATACACTGCAAATACTGAAAAAGCATTATCTTATTTTTTAAATAGATTAAACTTTAAACAAATACTATTATCTACAAACGAACAGAAAATTATTAATTCCATATTTTTAAATGCATCTAAATCAAAATCAAAATCTGATACACAAATTAAAGATGGTATTGAAAAAGTAACTACTTCTGTATCAGATTCCGAATCTGAAACTAAAAGTAATAATGATAGTGATAATAGTGAAAGTGAAAGTGATAATAATAGTGAAACTGAAGGTGAAAATGAAAATAAAGTAAAACAAGTCAACTATATGCAAATTTTAAAACATATGATACCACTTATATGCTTACTTACAATTCATACTAATGAAATAACATTTATAGAAATGTATACTCGCTTAGAACAAAATCAATCTTTGTGCAACATTTTCTTAGAACAAGTTAAAAGTTGGTGGAATAAGAATATCGATTTAAAGATGATAAAACAATTTATAACTATATATATAAAGTACATGTCCAGTAATAAAGAAATTAATCAAATTATTACAACCATAAAAGAATTATTTATTAAAGCAAAACATAATTACAATGAATTATCTTCTTTAATCGATACTTATCTTATACCTCAAGAAATTGAAAAAAAAGATAATGCCGAATTTTCCACTCCCTACAAACTTAGACAAGATATGATTAACAAAATTCCTACTGAGTTTTGGTCTAATCCAAATCATAAAGTATTTGAACCTTGTTCTGGAAAAGGTGGATTTTTAGTAGACATTTTAAACCGTTTTGATCACGGATTAAAAGATATCATAACTGATTCTGAAGAAAGATATAAACATATTGTAGAAAATTGTATTTACTTTTCTGACATTAATGCAACCAATATTTATGTTTGTAAACTATTATTAAATCCTAACGAAAAATATACTTTACATTACAATGAAGGTGATACATTAGATTGTAATATTACAAAAAAATGGAATCTTACTCATTTTGATGCAATCATCGGAAATCCTCCTTTTCAAAATAAACAAATAAGTAAAGGTAAAAGAGGTGGAGGTGATTTATTATGGAATAAATTTGTTGTCAAATCATTACAAGAAATTAAAGAAAACGGTTATTTAGTATTTGTTCATCCATCTGGATGGAGAAAACCTGAAAGTGAAAACTCTAAATACAATGGTTTATACAAATTAATGACCAACAATAACCAAATGTTATACTTAGAAATACATTCAACTGAAGATGGAGTAAAAGTATTCAAATGTGGTACACGTTATGACTGGTATATCATTCAAAAAGTACAACGTTTTAAAAACACAATTGTAAAAGATGAAGATGGTAAAGTGATTGAAATAGATACTGCAAAATGGGCTTTTCTTCCAAATAAAATGTTTGACACTATTTATAAATGTTTATCTACTAATCCAAATGAAAAATGTAATATATTATTTTCAAGAAGTAATTATGGTTCTGACAAAAAATGGGTTCAAGCTACTAAAAATACAGAATTTAAATATCCTTTAATTCATTCTACACCACAAAAAGGTGTTCGTTATCTTTATTCTTCAAAAAATACTAATGGTCACTTTGGAGTACCAAAAGTAATATTTGGGGAAACTGGTATATACAATAGTATAATTGATTTCAAAGGTGAATATGGAATGACTCAAGGTACAATGGGCATACCAATAGAATCAGAAAAAGAAGGAAATGATATTAAATTATGCATTGAAAGTGAAATATTTAAACAAATGATGAATGCATGTAGCTGGAGTAATTACAGAATCGATTGGAGGTTATTTACATATTTTAAGAAAAACTTTTGGGTATCTATCAATACTGACCAAAACTAAATAAAAAAGAGGGTTGTACAAAAGATTTAAAAGTAAACTATTTTATATTTGTAAGGAACGTAGTTCCCTACGACCCTCCTTTTTATTTATAAAGAACTACGTTAACTACAAAAGAATTAAAAGCAAACTATTTTATATTTATACTTACAAATAAGTATAAATATGTTATTAGAAATATTATATTGTATAAGCATTGGATTTAGTGCTTATAATGAATATAGGTACATACAAGTTTTAAAACAATTATCAGATCAGTCTGAACAAATTTCACAACTTACCACAAATATTAATAATATTGAAAATTGTGAATATATTGAAATATAAAAAAGGAGGGGTTACGGGGAACGTAGTTCCTCGTTGAACTTTAATCTAATAACGCATTTGTAGGTTTATTTTTTGTAATTTGTGGAACAAGTTTACTTAAATTAGATGCCAATTCTCTAATAAAATTATTTTCTGTACCTTGTGTAATATGTCCCTTAATATAAGTTAGCGTATTTAAACATTTACTAAATTCAACATCATCAATATCTTGATTTCTATTTTCTTGCTCTAAAAATTTTACTGCTCTATCTAAAACATGAATACATTCTTTTTTACCTTTATCAAAACATTTTGCTGTAAAATCTCTAGCCATTATTTTACTTGATTTACCATTTTCATCTTTTATAACCAAACATCCTCTAGATACATCTGTACAAAAAGCTAATGTCTTTACTGAATTAATAAAGTTACCAATAAAGTTAGCACTCACATCAAAGTCATTAAAATAAATAAGTGTATTACTGTTTATTGTTTTAATACAATTTCTTATATTTTCATCTGTAAAAGGAAGTAAATCATCTTTTAATTTATTAAATTCTATTGTATAACTATTATTTGTATTATTAACTATATTATTTGGTTTGTTAGCAAATTCTGTAGCTAATTTATCATAATTTTTTGCTAAAAGAGTATCCTTTTCTTTTATTGTATTTTCGAGTTTAGAAATTTGAAGTTCTTTATCTTTCAATTGATTTTCTTTTTCTTTTAATTGAGTTTCTTTTTCTTTTAATTCATATTGAAAACTTATAATCTGTTTTTCTAATTTAGATTTATCTTTTATGTTGTTTTCAAGCTTAGAAATTTGTTTATCTTTTTCTTTTATTTTTTCATTAAAATTTATTATTTGTTTATCTAATTCAGATTTCTCCTTTAAATAATATTCTTCTTTTAATTTTAATTCTTGGTTCAATGTATCTTTTAATATTTTTATATTACAAATTCCAAGATGTCTATTTAAATTAAATTTTGTTGAAAAAATTTTTTCACAATGTTCACATGAAAAGTTTGTATTATTATTTTCTTCTTGTATATTTTGTTGTAATTTTAAACAAAATTTTGCTGTTTTTTGATGATAGTTTAAGCTAGATAAACTGTTATATTGTTTATTACAAAATGTACATATATTTTCCATTTTTATAATTATTGTCTTATATGGTTATTATTATATATTAAAGTTTTTAAATAGGATTTTAATTTTTATCTAAAAAAGATGAATCTTTATAATTCATGATAAATTTATCTATAATCGGATAAATCATAAAAATCCAAACATTTTTAATAAATTAAAAATGTGGTTAAATTATACTACATTATTTTAACTAAATTAATCAACTTTTCAATATAAAGTTAACTATAATTTATTATAACTTTTTAAATTTTTAATCCAAATATTACATTTTTTACTATATTTTTACTATTTTTGAATTTTTTAATTCTTTTTATAAACACACAATATTTTGTGTGTTTACAAATTTATAAAAAAATAATCATTAGTTTTAAACTTTTTTATAAAATTTATATACCAGAGTGAATTTAATTTAAAAAAATATTTAATATATTTAAGTTAGTTGAAATTTCTAAAATTTGGTTGAAATTTCAACTTTTTGTAGATATCATATATTTCATTATAATAATAAATAATAAGAGGAGGTTTTAAAGGAACCTAAGGTTCCTTTCAGTGAATTGATTTTTTCTAAATTTTACCTACCTTTATTATCTTATTTAATAATTTAATTACTAAACAATGTTAGTAAAAGAAGTGAAAGAAATAGTTAACTCCTCAATTCAAAACATACCATTAATGGATGCTATTAATATAACTGATATAATCATGGGTTATGTTCAGGTTAATATATATTGGCTTACTCATGTATGTGTAGAAGAGATAAATCCTTTTACATTAGAACCAGATATAGAAACAGAAATTAAAGCATGTTTTCTGGCAAAAAATCCAGAACAAGCATGGAATTTATATCATAAATCCGGTATACCAATAGCTTTAAGTAAAGAAGAATTTTTAGCACATTTGCGAGTATCAAGATTAAATAATAGACAACGATTTTATTCAAGTACACCTAAGATACAATATTTTTCTATAGTTTGTTATTATAATAGAGATGGATATAGTGCACAAGAATATGTATATAAACGTCCAACAAAACATACAAAAAGAAAACAAATCTTAGATGAAAATACAAGAGGTTCAAGTATATGGTTTGCGCCAATGATAGATATATTATTTGATGGTAATAATTATACTAATAATTAGTAGTGTTTTTCCCCAGTTTTTACTCTTTTAAGAGTAAAAAGTTAAATTTTTAAAGGAACCTAAGGTTCTTTGAGCTTCGCTCGCGACTTACGTCGCTAAAACCTCCTCTTATTATTTATTTTTAATATTATTATTATTTTTATTATTAATCATATTGAAGACCGTCTCCACAAGCATTATATAATTTTTCAAATTTAAAATGTCTTGTTTCTCCTCTATATTCGTTTACAATCATACCGTCTTCCATAATTTTATCAATGGTATAGATATAGTAAGATTTTTTTGGATTTGTTTGATAAGAACATTTCCAGTTAATTTCGCAAGAACGAGGATTTGAAAATAGTGCATTATTTTCAAGTAAAGTTTGTATACATTCAGCTACGTCAGAATCCATTTTTGTTTCAATTTTAGTACAATGGATAGATTTGACTGCAAATTGTCTTCGCATAGAGTATGAATCACTACAATTTACTATTAAATAAATTTCTTCGTCTTCTGTAGGTTGTTTACGTTTTTTACTTTTAGATAGTTCTTGTTTAGGTTGGACTAGTGTATAACTATCCATAACCCAGTGAACTTCGTCGTTAAAAAGAACAAGCATTTTAGATAATTGGTAAAAATAAGTAAATTTAAGTATAATTAGGTATTAGTAATAAGGTAAATAGTTAAAAAACTCAATTCATTGGGGAACCTAGGTTCCCCAAACCCCCTCCTCTATTAACTTTTTTTTAATATTTTAACTTTTTTAATTTTACTTTATAAATTAAAAAAAACTAATACACAAATAAATTTAGAAATAAAAATGTACTTGTTATTTATCTATTTGTAAAAAAGGAGGGGGTTTGGGGAACCTAGGTTCCCCAATGAATTGAATTTTTACAACTTTTTGTATACTATTAATAACTAAATAAAAAAGTATAAAATGGATAATCGATTTGTAAGCAATCATGAAATTAAGTATAAAGAATATGAAAAAATAGATGAGCATTTTAATGATTGGAGATCAAATTTAAATAGAATTTATAAATCATTTGATATAAATGGTTTAAAATTAAATCAATTATTACAAGTTACAAGTTCAGTTATTTCTGGTGGAGCAATTTTAAATGCATTTACAAGTTTTACAGAACCAGAAGAATATAAAGGAGATATTGATATATTTATTAATTATAGCTCTAAAGATAATAGTAAAACAGAAATAATGTTTGATCTTGCGTTGGAAAATTGGGGTTATACTATATTTGATGGATGGTCAAAGTATAGTAAACCGGATGAATGTCCAGTTTGTTATACAAATGATCATCCTTTTCAACTTTTACAGCCGTGTGAACATTGGTTATGTGATGATTGTTTATTTAAAGTATCAAAGTCGTCTTCATGTAAAAAATGTCCAATATGTAGAAATCAGCTTTGGTCTAAATTTTCTTTTTTTCACTCTGAAAAAGAATTGAAAGATTTAAAAGAATTTGGAAAAACAGGTTATGATGAAATAGTACAAATACGTCATTTTAAAGTATATACAAAAGGTGATAAAACAATACAGTTAATATATATAGATAATATTATGTGTAATATTAAACGTTTTGATTTAAGTTTTTGTCAAATTTATTTTAATGGATTATATTTGTATTGTATGTATCCAGAGCAAACTTTATTAAAGGAAGGATTTTTGATTCATCCAAATAAATGTACTGAAAAACAGAAGAATCGTATTAAAAAATATACTGAACGTGGTTTTAAAATAACTACAATTCATTATAATCATTTGGTTGAATTTATAAATTTAATTCCGATAGAAGAGGATGTTAAAAAGTTTATATTAAAAAGTTACATCTAATCTATCGAAACAATATTTTTTACTTTATTTAAAAGTAAAAAAGTTAATTAAATAATGAATACAAAGAATGAATTTTGTTTGAAAGCACAAGCGTTAGTTCCCCATACACCTTCTTTTTTTGTTACATTAAATACGGATGAAAATATTCAACAATATTTATTACCTTTATTTGAATTATATGAAATATGTTTTCCGGATGATCATTATATGACAATTAAGCTTCTTAAAGGTATATTGACTTTGTGTAAAAATAATAGATCCAAAATTATAGTAGATGGTAGTGATAACTCTACTAATGTTATTGGTGGACTTTTTGTATTAGAAGGTGGAAAATATATTGAAAATGGATATGGTAGTGAAGGAGATGCAAATACATATATTATATTTAATATATTTGTTCATCCAAAGTATCAATGTAAAGGTTATGCTTCTTTGATGTTAACTAATTTATTTTCAGCTTTAGAAAGTGGACAAATGATTCAGTTAATTACAAGAGAAGATAATGTAGGTGCTCAATGGTTATATATAAAGCATAAATTTAAACATGTAAAAACATTAAAGAATTATTATAAACATGTAAATAAAGATGGATTTTTGTTTGAATTAAAGGAACCTTAGGTTCCTTTAAAACCTCCTCTTTATCATTTTAATTTTTATATTTTAAATTTTAATTTTTATACTTTATAATATAAAAATACAACCACTTATAAATGTAATATTTTACAGAATAGTTTAAATAATAAAGTAAACTAAAAGTAAAAAACAAAATTTCAACAAGTTGTGTGAGTTTTCTGAGGAAATTGTTAAAAAATAAGAAAATCCTCAGAAAACTCGCACAACTTGTGATTTCTTTTTAAAATATTATTTATTAAATTATAGTTAACATTTTTATTGATTATTTTTGGTCACAATATATAGTTAAATAATTTTAATTTGTTTATTTATTTTAAAATATAAGTAGTTGTATTTTTATATTACAAAGTATAAAGTTAAAATTTAAAATATTTAAATTTTTAAAAAAAACTAGTACAAAATTAAATATAAAAATAAAAATGTATTAGTTTTTTTATAAAAGTTTAAAATTTATAAAAATGAATAAAAAATTAAATATATTAAATTAAATTAAATTAAATAATGAAAAAGGAGGTTTTAAAGGAACCTAAGGTTCCTTTATTAAATTGATTTTTTAATTTTATTATAGTATATTAATAATAATGAGTTTATTAATTGAAAATGAAATACAGTCAACTTTAATTAATGTAATCAATAATATCGATTTTAATGTTATTTCGCTAATTATAAATTATACCTATCCAGAACGTTTTTTATTATTTATTCGAGATGTTAATGATTTAGTAGATTATTTTAAATATCCAAAAAGTATATTAGAAGTAGAACCATCTGAAAATGGAGTATATATAGTAGAATATTTTATGACTAATATTACAGAACGACAATATACATTAAATTATAGATTAATTCAAGTAGAGTCTATAATAGATAATAGTTTTCATCGAATGGATTATATATTATTTCATTCTGACTTTACAAATAAAATATTATCATGGATGATAAATTAAGTTAAAGCTAATTTTTTTTATTCTAATTAAGAATAAAAAGTATAAAGTATTAAAATGAAAATATTAGTTACTGGTGGTTCTGGTTTAATTGGTCAAGCAATTCAAACAAAGTGTAAATTTATTACACCTCATCATACATTTACTTTTTTATCTTCAAAAGATGGAGATTTAAGAGACTACCCTACGGTATATAGTATATTTGAGAGGATTAATCCTGATATAGTGATTCATTTAGCAGCAAATGTTGGTGGATTATATAAAAATATGACACAAAAAGTGGAAATGATACGAGATAATTTAAATATAAATATGAATGTATTAAAGTGTTGTCATTTGTTTAATATAATTAAATGTTTTTGTTGTTTGTCAACTTGTATATTTCCAGATAAAACAGAATATCCTATAAATGAAAACATGCTTCATGATGGTCCTCCACATGAATCAAATAGTGGATATGCATATGCAAAACGTATGATGGAAGTATTATGTAGGGCATATAATGATCAATATGCAAGAAATTTTATATGTATCATACCTACTAATATTTATGGAAAGTTTGATAATTTTAGTCTTACAGATGGACATGTGATTCCAAGTTTGATACATCAATGTTATTTAGCTAAAAAAGATAATAAACCTTTTATAATAAAAGGTTCAGGTAAACCATTACGTCAATTTATTTATTCAGAAGACTTAGCTACTATTTTACTTTATATGATAGATTATTATCATTCTTCGGAAAGTATGATTTTATCAGTAGGTGAAAAAGAAGAAGTAAGTATAGAAACAATTGGTAAACAAATTGCATCACTCTTTGGAGTAATAGATATACGATTTGACACATCTTATTCAGATGGTCAATATAAAAAAACAGCAGATAACACAAAATGTATGAAATTTTTATCAAAAGATGTTGGACATACATCTTTTACATTTACACCTATTGAAGAAGGTTTAAAAGAAACAATAAATTGGTTTAAAGAAAATTTAAATACAATACGTAAATAAATTTAATTATCTTCCTCTTCCTCTTCACTATCTAAATCGATTAATAAATCTTCAAATACAATGTCAGCCATTTCATCAGGAGTACATCCTTGTTCAAAGTAATGCATATACATTTGATCTGGTAAATCTAATAAACGTAAATGTAAACGATCATATACAATATCCTCTACATGATCCATCCAGCGTGAATATTTTGGATTGTAATATTCTGGATCAGTATTACGTTTATAATATGTACTATATTTTATACAAGTATCACTCATTTTTATTATTTTTTTTAATTATTTTTTATACAATAAATACTATTTATAATTATAAATAGTATTTTTCCTTAAATCTATATTTTCACACATTTGTTATCTAAATATAAACAAAATGTTATTTTTATGGAACAATATAACCAGAAAAATGCATTATTTGATTAAATTTTTATTTCTTGATCAATCGTTTGTTTTAATTGTTTATAACATTCTTCTAAAGATTCACATTTAAATTCTTTTTCAAAATGCATATTATCTTTTTCAAAGTAAACATTCATTCTAATAGGATAATTTATAAAAATATTATGACCATTAATTAAATTTGGATTATAAAGTGTAATATTTATTCTATTTATATATTTCATATTATGTTTTGTAAAATTTGTAAAGTTGGTCATTAATTGATTGAATAACATTTTTATTTATAAAAACTACTATTAATATTAATAGTATTACTAATACTCTTTAAATATATTTTAAATTCTACTTTGTAATAAACGTATTAATTGTTGTGGAGCATTTGTGGATATAGCCATTTGTATTAATCTAGGATGAGATCTTACAGGTGTATTACTTAATAAATAACTTAAAATTTCATATTCACGATTTGTAATTGCATCTTCTAAATTCCACATTGTAACTTCTGCACCTCTATTTACTAAAGAAACTACAGCATTTAATTCACCATTTTGAATAGCAGTTGGCATACTCATAATATCATTTACATCATATTCACCATCTTCATTCATTTGTGGACCAAAATCATCATCATCTTCTAAAAATATATCTAATTCTACTGGTGGTTGAGGTGGTTGAATAAATTCGAAACCATCTTTACCTTTTTCACCTCTAGTAGATAAATAAATAATAATCGCTATAATAATAATAACTATCATACCTAAAATAATTAAATTTTTATTCATTTTATTAACTTACTTTTACTATTTTACTAAATAATAAAAGATAAAAAATAATTAAAATGGTTTAATTTCTATTTCTAATTCCATTTTATTTATTTCTTCTTTTTCATTTGCATTTATTTTTTTCTTTTGTTCTTCTTCTTTTACTTCTTCATTTGATTCTTCTTTTTCTTTTTTTGAAGCTAATTCATTATTATGTTCATTTATAAAATGTCTTATTTCATCTGATGAATCTAATAATCGTATCATTTGATCTTTATAAAGTGTAACAGGAAAACGATTTAAACCATAAATACTTACAGCTTTCTTTTCGCTTACTTTAAATAGTAATGGACGTTGTTCAAATGGTACTGTTTCTTTTTTATCTTTCTTTTCACTTTTTTTACCTTTTTTACCTTTTTTACTACTTTTTGTACTACTCATTTTTTTACTTTTATTTTTATTTTACCTTTTTAAATCGAATTAATTATTTTTGCTAAATCTAATTTTCTAATTTTAATATCTTCATCTTCTTCATCTTCTTCATCTTCTTCATCTTCATCCTCTTCGTCGATAATGTATACCTTGGCTAATCTATTTTTTAAAAAACTATTAACATATTTATTACCAAATGTACCTAAATCCATCCATAAACATAATACTTTGTAACTTCTGTATTTCCTATTTAATTCTTTTAATACTTTATAAGGTATTTTTGATAAATCGCAATCAAAAAGTTTTACTTCTAAAGTATACATACCATCTATAATTACTATTAAATAGCTATTTGTTAATTCAACAAATAAACCTTGTGATGGATATATTTTATCATTAATTTTTACATCTTTATTATTATTATTAGTATTATTGTTATCATTAGAATCATTAATATCAATATATTCTTTTGAACACCAATTACACCAATTACACCAATTCATCTATTTTATTTAATAATTTAATTATTAAATAATATAATCATTAAATAAACATTTTTAATTTCTTTTAATAGTTGGTAAATAACTATATAAATAACCTAAAGATCCACCTATTAAACTATAATATACAATATTATTAGATATTAAACCTAAATAAAATCCAATTGTACCACCAATAATACATTTTTTTGTAATTTTATAATATTTTTTCATTAATTGAGTATCATTATTTATTTTATTTACTACATTATTATCATCTGTAATTTTATTTTTATTTTCATCACTAATTATTTCATCTTTTTTATCATTCGAATCTAAATATTGCTCGGGTATATAATAAGGATAATAGTCTAAATTATAGAGTATCATTTATTGTAATAAATTTATTACAATAAAATAATAAACTTTAAATGGAATAAACTTAAATGAAATAAAATTATACAATATACTTTTTATTTAAATGAAATAATGAAAATATAAAATACATTATAAACCCTACTAAAAAAATAGATATAAAATGTATTTTGGTTTTTCTATATTTAACACATTCTTTTGGTAAATAATCCTTTTCAATAATATTTTGTATAAAAATTTGACGAATAATTATATCAACAATAACAGCGATTATTCCAGAAATTATACCATAAAATAAGATATTCTTATCTAAACTTATCATTTATTTATTATTATCTTTTTTAATATTTAATAATAAAATAACTTAAAATGTCTTCAATTTTAAAAAGCAGAGGTAGAAGTAAAAGTAGAAGTAAAAGTAGAAGTAAAAGTAGAAGTAAAAGTGTAAATATAAAAATAAAAAAGGAGAGTAAAAGTAAAACTTTGAAAATAAAAAAGGAGGGTAGTAGGGAACGTAGTTCCTTACGTAGAAGTAAAAGTAGAAGTAAAAAAATAGAAAAGAAAGAAGTAAAAGTTCAAAGATTAAGATCTAGTTCTTTTGGTAAAAAAAATACAACAAATATGAGTGACTTTCTTAAATTAAGACCAGTTTGTAGTATGAGAGTACAATTTTATTCAGATATACATAATAGTATACCATATTCTTCAGGTCAAATAGCTACTAAAGTTCCTAATTTAATAAGTAAACATATTGGTCAACGAAAATTATGTTTAACAGAATTATATTTTTTAGCTGAGTATGCTCATCTTTCAAACTTGATTGTTTATGTAGGTGCTGCACCAGGAAATCATTTTCCTATATTATGTGACTTTTTTCCAAAACATAAATTTCATCTTTATGATGATCGTGATTTTGACATATCAGAAAAATATATTAATTCAGGTCAAATCACATTATTTCAGCAATATTTTACAGATGCAGATGTGGATAAATATAAGTATAAGAATATATTATTTATTTCAGATATAAGAGGAAGAGATGTGATAGAAACAACAATATTAGGTGATATGAAAATGCAAAAGAATTGGATAATAGAAATGAAACCTATAAAAAGTATGGTAAAATTTAGAATGCCATATGGAGATGGTGCATATTGTGGTGATAAATTACAGATACAATCTAAGTGTACATATGAATACTTTAATGGTAAATTATTATTACAACCTTGGGGACCAATTTCATCTACAGAAAATAGATTAATAATAGATCAAAATCCGACATTTAAGATATATGATTGTATAGAATATGAAGATAGAATGTATTATCATAATTTAGTAACACGTAATAAACCAATTGATTTTAATGGTAAAAAATCTACTTGGGACTATATGCAAGAGTGTGCAATAATAAGGATTTTTAAAATGAAATATCCTCAATATAAAGATGTAAATATGACAGAATTATTTAATAAAAAAATGTACCAACAT
>JACCDO010401906.1_pt1 | contig 87126 bp, 78 predicted proteins | sample 7446101 | NCBI WGS metagenome assembly JACCDO01 (sample SAMN15323440, study PRJNA562643) | freshwater metagenome | isolation source: river surface water | place: USA:Blue River Watershed | collected 2017-08-16
TCACGTTTTTTGTAATTCCAAAAGTATTTTCATTTTCAAAAAATGGACAAAAATAAATGTCCAAAAATCGATTTTTCTGAAATGATGTTCAAATTTTGAAAAATCTTCAATTTTAAATAATAAATTGCCAAAACAACTTAAAGGAAAATCGCCGACCTTTGATAAAGAAATAAAATTGAAATCCTTTTATTTTATTATTTATATTATATAAAATACAAAATGGGAAACGCTGGTTCAAATCAAAGTATACAACAAAATTTAGAAGCAACCGCTGCTAATAATTTTAATATAAGGGTTAATTCTTATAGTCACCCACATCATGGTCCATATCACCAATATATACAATGGTGTCGTGCTCAATATCAATTAGAATGCATACCGCCGAGCTGTCGTCAAGGCTCAAATTATAGACCATAAATCTTGATAAATAATGTATAAATTGAAATAATTGTATTTATATATTATATAAAAATATGGATTTCATAAAAATAACAGTTTACATTTCTTTACTAGTACAAGTAATTACTGGGGTATTTGATTATTACATCATTCAATTAAATATACCTAGCAGTTTGCTGATTATTAAAGAAGTGCTTATTATGGAATTAATCGTACAATTAATAGAAGGTATTTTTTACATTTGGCTTGCTTTAAATATAACAACAGTTGCTAATATAACGCCCCACAGATATTACGATTGGTATTTAACTACACCAACTATGCTTGTATCATTGTGTATTTATTTAGTATATTTGAAAAATGAAGAGAGAAACATTGAAACAACAGATTCGTTTTTTACAATCATTTATGATAACAGGAATGTACTAATGTCAATACTATTTTTGAATTTTCTTATGTTAACATCCGGTTATTTGACAGAAATGAAAAAGGTTTCACTAATGTTGGGTGTTTTATCTGGATTTATACCATTTTTTATTTGCTTCTATTTGATTTATTATTATTTTGCGAGATTCTCTCTATTTGGTACAGAAATGTTCCTTTACTTTTTAATAGTTTGGTCAATGTATGGTGTAGCAGCATTAATGAGTTATAAAATAAAGAACGTTATGTATAATATTTTGGATTTATTTGCCAAAAATTTCTTTGGTTTATATTTAGGTTTTGTAGTATTAAATGCGATTAATTAACGCCCTGCGAATTATACCAGCAGTTGTAAAAAAAATAAAATAAAAATAAAATATATGTTATTAACTTATTTTTTAGAATTTTTTGGAACAGTGATTTTAACATTTAGTGCATTTTTTTTAGGCAAAGCGTACGCACATTTAATAATAAGCGCTATGTTATTTGCAACAGGAACATTATTTAACTTAAATTGTTTTAACCCTGTAATCGCGGTTTGTTATTTTCTGAAGAACACTATATCATTACACGAATTCTATTATTACATTATTTTAGAATTATCCGGAGCATTATGTGGTTATTATTTTAGTACCATTTTTTTATAAATAAAAATGAAACCAGTTTAAACAAATATATTCAAGTATAATACAAAAGATGAGCACTATACTTGATTCAAACTCTAAAAAGACCTTTATATTTATCGACGGAAGCTATTTCTGCTTTTATCGATACTATTCTTTAATAAATTGGTGGCGCAATGCTTACCCTGAAGAACCACTAGAAGACCCATTCCAAAACGAAAAATTCGTCGAAAAATTCCGAAAAACATTTGTAGAAAATGTACAACAAATCGCGAAAAAACTGGGCATTAAAAAGGATGTAGAACCTATATTAATTGTTGGAAAAGATTGTAAGAGAGAAAACATATGGCGTGTTGAATTATTTCCGCAATACAAAGCAAATCGCGCAAATGGCAAAGAAGATGGCTTTATGGGCGGACCATTCTTTAAAATGGCTTATGAAGAAGATTTATTCGTAAAAGGTGGAGCAAAATCTATTTTAAAGCATGGCAAATTAGAAGCCGATGATTGTATTGCGATTAGTGTTAAACTCTTAACCACAAAGCAACCTGATTGCAATATTTACATTATTACTAGCGATAAAGATTATTTACAACTGAATAGCCACAATGTACATTTATATAATCTCGCCTTCAAAAATATTGCCGAAAACAAGAGCTCTACGGGCAATCCTACGTCAGACCTCGAAATTAAAATCATCATGGGCGACACGAGCGACAACATTCCGTCAGTTTTCCCAAAATGCGGTCCTAAAACCGCGCAAAAATGTTTAGAAGACCCCGAATTCTTTAAAAAAAAAATGGCAAATAATCCCGATTATTACAAACAATACGAATTAAATAAAAAAATAGTGGATTTCAATAATATCCCACAAGAATTGGTTGACGAATTTTTACAAACTATAGAATTTGACCCATATATAAATCATCTTTAACAAAATGCGCTTCACCTTGTTTATTCCATTCGACAACCAATGTAATAATTTCCACACCGGCGTCGACCGCAAGTTTCACCGCTTCCCTGTATTGCGGGTCTATAATTGACGGTTGAAAGCTGTTTACATCTGTTCGCTGTATAACATAACACATTATACAACGAGTTTTCGATTCTTTTTTGATTAAAGTCAATTCTTTAATGTGTTTTAACGCGCGAGGACTCACTGGGTCCGCACTTTTCTTTCGATAACCGTCTGGGAAATACGCAATTTTTGTATTATATGGCCTATCATCGTAACATTTCCCTTTCCTATCTTTAGCGCTGATATCTTCATAGTCCGCAAGCGGCACATTTTTGACTTCCATTATAAACGGCACACCATTTTCGTCAATGCCGCTAAAGTCGAATCGCGAATCTACTTTATTTTCGACAAATATCACTGTTTCCCGTCTATACGCCTGTACATTTTTCAAAATAGATAAATAATTATTTGTTAAGCATTTTTCCACCAATTCTTCGGCAAGTTTAGGGTGAATTCCGATAATTATTTCATTGTTTTTTTCATTAATAACGGCCAATTGAGCGCTATACATACATTTTGTCAGGTCGTCTTTGTTTTTCATTGGCGCAAATAAAATGGTCGAACCTGTCTCACATAATCCGCAACATCCTAGTGCTGCTGTGTGGGCGAGGAATTCCTTGTTGTTTATATTTGCATCGGCAACATAGGGTGATTTAATTAGTTTAGATGGTCTTTTTACAATTGTCCCTTCCAATAAACCTTCGATTTTTAGAATAAACATTATTTAAAATCTTGTTTTATTTTGTTTTAACTTTTATACATTATTTAGTTTTTTAAATATTTATTCAATTTTAAATTATATAGATATAATGTAACAGTAAAAATATGATTGCAAATCCTATAACAGTTACAACCGACAATAATATACCAGCAGGTGCTAATATACATAACGTGAATATCGATAATAATAAAGATGAAATTTACACGAAAGGTTTTTTAACTAGAAAAAATACAATACTACAAACCGCAAGAAAATTGAAACCTGTAGACACTGTCACAAATGTGTTAGTCAAAAAATCGCAAAACTCAAATTTTGGTTACTTATTTAATCCTGGAACAAATATTGTCAGTATACGCATATTGTCTGAAAATTCAAATAGCAATTCAAGTGTACCAGTTTCTAAAGTTTATATTGAGATAGATAGGACATTTTATGTTTTCGACCATGATAGAATATTTGTGAAAGACGAATACCTATACCAACCGCCAGCGCCAAAAGCATCGGCGTCTTCTTCTTCATCATCTTCGTCTTCTTCAGCAGCAGGGCCAAAAGCATCGGCGTCTTCGTCTTCTTCATCATCGTCTTCTTCAGCAGCAGGACCAAAATCAAGTTCATCATCGTCTTCTTCATCAATGAAACCACCATCATCTTCATCTTCATCAATGAAACCACCATCATCTTCATCTTCATCTATGAAACCACTATCATCGTCAGCTTCATCGTCACCTATTACACTTGTACCTTGTGCTGAATTATCCGACCAAGTAATTCACCTTATGAAAAACGATGGCGTTTTAGATGATGTAATTGATAATAACATTTATAATAATTTAGATGACGCCAATTTAGCAAACATAGATTTTAACAATGTATTTTTAAGTGTAGACCAAATATCATATTACAAACTTAAAAATATTAAAGAAATCATAAATAACAATTCCGCAATAGACGGATTTATGATTACTGTGGATATTGAAAATAAATCTACAGGCGCAATTAGCGAAAACAAATTAGCAGTTTGTAAAAAAAACGTATTCAAAATAGAGCAAAACTATCAACCTTTTAATTTGAGTAAATGGAATACGAAAAAAGATAAGTATGATTTGTTTTATTTGGATAAACGCGCTGGCATAGCAGATAAATTGTATGCTGTTGATAATGTCGCATATGACGCAGATAGTAGACAATTCATGGTGACATATAACGACTCGGTCGGTCAAATAATAGACCAGGTGATAGATGAAACAAATATTAATAATTTTTTATATATGAAATTAAAACCAGAAGCAATATTTATACCGTTTGATTATGACTATTACATAAGTTTTTCACAAATGTATGACATATATGTCCTAAAAAATAGCAACATTTTATTCAATGTGAAACAAATAAGTAAACCACAACAACCGGATACTGTTATACAAGCATTTAGTGACAAATATAAAGAAGTTGTAAACGGTGCGATTCCGAAGTCATTGCAATATACTGTTACACAAGAAATTGTAGAGTTTATACCGTCTGAACAATTTTATGGGTATCTTGACGACTACTATTATTATGATTATGATAATGATGCGGTTAAAAGAGGTTACTACTTAAAAAACCTGGGACAATTTATTTTTTGGAAAGTGCAAAAACCACAACTTGATAATTTAAACAATGTAGAAAAGGATTTGGTAAAAAAAATTAAACTACATGATGAAAAAATTAAAAACCTACAAAAAAATTATGCCAGATACACATATGATAAGACAAAGTATGCTGCTGAATTAGCGAGAATAAAAACAGAGATTGATGATGAAACTGCTAAGAAAACAAGAGAAGAAACAAACCTTCAAGCAAACAAACAAGCAAAAACAGATTTTGATATGGAAATAACAAGACTAAATTACAACAAACCAATTGTTGTAGGCAAAGAACAATTATTTTTAGTACACAAAAAATATTTTCAAAATGCCAAAATAACCAATTATGTTTTAATAAAATATGGCGATTCAAATTATAAGATTAATCCTTTTATCGATAAAAATATAGAAAATTTGGGTTATGATGTATTTGACAAGTATATAGCACCAGATTCGGCGCGCCACGAACTCATTAAAGTATTTTATTATGATTATAACTACTATTTGAAGGGTACATTGTCAAATTTAATAGATGACAATAGTGGGATAATCCGTATTCCGCACTTTAACAAAATATCAAAACCCACAAATAATGCGCGCATAGATTACCTTACGAGTTATACAAATAATGAACAACTTGTTTCAGACAAACTAAATAATATTTTTTCAATAAAAATACCACAGTATAAACGTGAATATTATATGGAAATAGCAAAATATCCAGGACAAATTAATTTAGACTGGGAAACAGTTAAAACAATGTTTAAAACAAATTATGACGCAATATATGCAGGAAGACCGCCAGCAGAAAATGTTGAGATAAAGAAAGCAGAAAGTATCAAACAAGCTATTCACGATACATCATCAGTTGTGGTAAATAGAAGCATTGATGTTCCAGACGTGCGCAAATCGTTTTTCATGTTTGTAGAATCAATTATTGAGTATGCGAATATTTTAAATGAAAATTACAATTATTTATTAACACAATATCTGGAATTGAAAAGAAAAAAATATATACTTGATTCTATAAAAGAGGGTTTAAATGAAATACAAATAAAAGAGTTGTTTGACATTAGCAACAAAATTGATAAAGGCATTGCAATAGAGATTGATTTTGTATTACAAAATTGTAGTGCATTGTTATGTGATATAATTCTCGAAAAAAAACAATTACAATTAACAAACCCGTTTGATAGTAACTCATTCATTTTGCTTAAAGAATGCGCTTTTAAAACATATACTGTTTTAGGCAATATTATAGAAACAAAAGGATTGATATTTGAAGAATTTATTCAAAACAATGAAACGGCACTATTTTTATATGAATGGGCTCAACGTATTTATGATAACTCTTTTTATGAGCAACAATATAAACACGATGATGGAAACTTCCAAGTGAAAGACAATGTAGAAATCTATGACGGTGGGAGAAATGTATGGATACCATGTAAAATAACTAATGATAATCAAAATAATACTTACGCTACATTATGTTCTGACGGCAGAAGTAATATGTCTGTGAATAAATTAGAAATTCGTGCGAATGTAACAAATAATTATTATGGCAGGTTAATTTCAAAAAATAATTTAGCGCGAAATTTAAGTAATATTGGACGGATAGAAATAAAAATACAACGAAGTCAGATAGTGCAAAGTGGTATCGATACATTAGTATTATCAGAAAGAGGCAAAATTGGAGCACCTCGCGCAGTCTATTTTTGGGATACACCTTATGTAATAACAAATGTTAACTTTAACAAAAGCATTACAATGTATGATGAAATAATGCAGGAATTAAAAGGTATAAACAATTTGCTTATTCCAAATAAAATATATTTGAGAATTTTATATGATTCTGCGATGGTTTGTATATATAATTATGATTTAATATATGACACTAATCTACATTATTTAAAAAAAGCTCGCGACAATCTAGAAAAAGCAAACAAAAAAATTGGTGAAGAAATGGGGAAGGGTTTTCTAGATGTAAATTTATTGCCAACAAATTGGTTTGTTATAGATATAAAAAGAACTTTGGATTATGTTCTTAAAAGGCTAGAACCGGGTAATTATTTTTACCTATTTAATGCGCCACCAAGTTACTACACAATTGAATACATTGCTGATACAGGATATAAAAGCAAGAGAGACATAGATTCAAGATATTTATTTCTACAACATTCAAATCAAACAAAATATGATAAAGATACACTTGAACCAAGACCAATAGACGCATTTACTTTTGCGTTGATAAAAAAAATGACGCCAACAAATGATATAGATATAGATAAAAATACATATTTTTTTTATAATAAAACAAGTAATGTTATTATTCGAATAATTTATATTAAAGCTGCTGCTACTCCTTCTGCTTCGACTAGTATTGTAAAGGGTGGTGCGCCATCGAAAAAATATGATGTTTATTATTATGGTGAAGATGGCGTTGTTTATAGAGACACAGTAGATGAGAATGAAATATTTTTTATTGCAAATACAGACATGAATTCTGTTGGTCAATATATAGCAAACAAATTATCGCCTATAACAAACAAAATGTCATCTATATCGAGCAATTTTACATCACCTGTAAACAATGCTATTGTTAGTCGTAGCAATGCTTCAGGTATTCGCAGCAGCACTTCAACTTCGGCTAGCGGAAGCGTTTCTAATCAAATTACAAAAACAAATGTAAATCAAACAAATGTAAATCAAACAAATGTAAATCAAACAATTCCAAATGAATTAATAATCATTCTGAATACTAGCATTCCAGGTTCACAAAAGATAAAGTATAAGCCTAGTATGACAATTAAAGGCGCAAATGATTCAAATGCGAGGTTTGACCCATTAGTAAAGTTGGACCCTAACATTGTTCGTAGTGTACCTAAAGATTTGATAGTAAAGCAATTTTTTAACAAGGGATTATTTGAATCATTGGTAAATTTTCACGGCATGGAAAAAGTAAGAACCTTATTAGAAGCGAGGCAAGAAGGCATTATTAATAATAACATATACGTTACAATAAACACAATTTTTGCAATAAATACTCCAATATATATTAACAATGAAGTATATTACATTGCTGACGTACAATGGACACCAGGTGATTGGACAATAGATACAAAAGAACAGCCAGTTAGTTTTGATATGAGTAAAATAAGAAATCCGTATGTATATTCGAATATTGTGAAAGATGAAATAGAAAGTGGTCTTAAACAAATGCAAAATATTAATCCGAATTTATTAGTAGGGCCAAATTATAAGGGTCCGCCTCCTCAAACTACTATGAGTGCTAGAGGATTAATACCATCATCCCCTAAAATATCAATATCGGTATCACAACCCTCTTCTTCAGTAACAACTCCTTCGGTAACAACAACTCCTTCAGTAACAACAACTCCTTCAGTAACAACAACTCCTTCAGCAACAACAACTCCTTCAGCAACAACAACTCCTTCAGCAACAACTCCTTCGACAACAACAAATCCTCAGCCTCCTCAAATAACAGGTCCTCAACCACCTCTTCTAATAGGGCCTCCTCCGCCTCGTATAGCAATAACATCAGGACCAGGACCATCACCACGACCAACAACTTTACCATTATTAGAAGACGCTCATGGTAATTTAGAAAATATAAAAGTTGATGAACTCCCAGAAGCAACAATAAAAGGTAATGTTGCGAAGTCTACAAGTTCTGGAGAAATTGAGTTTCCTGATGCCGGCATTAACTACAAAACAACTACAATATCGCAAACTACCAAAGATATTCGTGACTTTTTATTGAAAGACAAGTTTCTTAACACTATTTTGAATGGTTTTTTTATAAATATAGATAGTCAAGCTGTTAAAGATGATATTAAACGGCGACAATCTATCCAAACTGACATCAATGTGGATATTTCATTGCCAGACATGAGCATTGCTGCGAACCGCGCACTAGCAAATGCGTTCACAATTGACGATGAAGTTGCTGTTAATAGTGATTGTTTATTTACAGCTATATGTAAATCTTTAAATTTTTACAATATGAAAAATCAACAAGATAATGTTACAGAAAAAGGTGTTGGAGTCAGGTTCAAAAAAGAGTTTCAAGGTGTAATGTATGGCGAAACAACAGTATTTACTGTACAGTCTTTAAAAGAAATGTTCTATAATTATTTGGACCAACAAAATATAAGTGATGCTGGTTTTTACGCAGGAATAGATGCTGTGGCACAAGAAAATTCCACAAATTTTTTTATTGCATATAGTGAGAAACTGAATGACGCTAGCATTTCTTTGACTGAAAGTCCTATTACTCCTAATCTGCGAACTAGATGTTTACAAATAGCGCAAGACGTTTATGATACCTTTTTTTCAGATAAACCAACATTTCTTACTATAAGACCGAGTGTCACAGGATTTGACCCAACACAACCGTTGCAATTAATTAATATTAATAACTCTGCTGAATTATATGCTTACATAATGTCGCAAAATTATTGGGGAGACGAAATTGCTATCCAATCTTTGAATGCTATTTTAAATTTGAATATTATAGTTATGACAGGAATACAAAGAACACACGAAATTCCAAGACCAAGAAAAACATTAAACTATTTGGTTCCTAAAGTGCTTTACGGTAATTTTAATTCTAATACTAACCCGTATTACTTATTTTTATATAAAAAAAGCATTCAATATAATTTAATATATTTTAAAACAAAAATAAATGTGATTACGTTATTCAAATATAATGTAAGAGAAATCCCACCATTACCACTTTATATGTTTTTTTTAATTTTTATTGACATTTTTATAGATTTAGATTCCGTACAAAAAGGAGCATTTAATTTTTATTCTAGCATTTTTGGTGAATTATTTAATTCGTTCAGTAAAATTGCTGTTTGCGCTTTACGGACTACATCCGTTGTAAATTGCTCAAAACAAAAAATTAAAGAGAGTGAGGAAATTATTGATGAATGTCATAAATGGTTTCCAACACGAACAATACAAGATTATTTCAATCGAATACAAAGAAAATCAATAAGAGGAGGCGCGCCTAGCAATGCTACAAGAAGGAATAAAAATAGATACAATTATTCAAGTTCAAACAATGCTAATTATTTTTTAAAGAGAGAAGATATAAAAGATTCATCAAAAATTGGTTATTACATTTCAATCGATTTGGAATTAAAAAAGGGGTCACCATTAACGCCGGATGAAATAAATCAATCACAATGTACGCGAAAATGGAATACAGTAAGAAAAGCATATGCTGATTTTTCTGGTAAAAAATATGTAATACCGCCGGTGTATGATTATTCGAATAAACAAACTTTGAAAAATCGGTCCAATGCAATACCGAGAGACGTAAATCCTAATAATGTAACAAATCAACAGACCAAAAATCCTATAATAAATCCTAGCGGTGGAACGCGAAAACATCCAGAAATCAAAAAGCTTTATTTAGGTAAGCATATTAAAACCAGAAAAAAGGTTTAAAATAAAGGTTAAAAATAAATATTAGAATTTAGTATTATAATATTTATTCACTTGTTAATTAGTCAAAATTATATTTTTGAAAATCAAATTGAAGCATGGCATTTTTTTGCGCCTTTCTTTGTTTATCTCTCTTTGCTTTTTCCAAAACAGCAACCGCAGCAGACAATTCTACATCAGTAACATCACCATCCTGATTTGTATCAATTAGTTTCTCAAGAACTCTATATTTCTGTGGAACAATACATAATTTGCTTTCTTCATTAAATAAATATTCCGATAAAATAGTGAATGCAGCAGTTAAACCGATTGCGGCATAAATATCACGAGTACCCATCCAAGCCATAGCAAAGACAAGTATTTGTTTGCTTACACTCCATTTCATATATTCTTCAGCAGATTTGCTAAATTGTATTGTAATAAACTTGGAACCAATATTGAGAAGAATCATAACAACGCCGGCAAAAAACTTACTATTATTTAAATACATTATATGATGATTTATGTATCCAAAACCATTTATTAGAGGAGTGAAAATAGAAGGTTTGCTTCCACCCAAGAAATTGTTAAATTTATCTATATCAGTAGTATTTTGATTAGCATTTGAATTATTACTCATATTAAAATAACATATTATTATTTTTTATAAAAATTACATTATTCCAAATTTTCTAAAAAGGTTTGAAATGTCGGATGTATGTTTTTGATAGAACCCTTCAGAAAGTTTACGCACATTTCTAATGTGTGGTCTAACAAATCCATTTATTCCAGGAGTGAAAGCTTCTTTTTCTTTTTTTTCTGCTTGTTTGGTGTTAATGTATGCGAAAAATAAAACTATAATAATAAAAATACAATTATATATAAAATATTTCATATATAATTATTGTATACTAAAATTATTTGAATGCCGAAAATAAATTCGAAAAACTACTATCAAATGGCATTACACTATCTTCATTCGATTTACTAGGAGGTATAGAATTTGACTGTTTTCCTGCTTGTATATTTCTTTCGGCGCCTAAAATGTCAAACCCTTCAGCAGGCACAGCCTCTGCTTTATCCTTAGCATCCTTAGCAGCCTTAGCATCCGCAGCAGCCTTAGCCTCCTTAGCAGCCTTAGCATCCGCAGCAGCCTTTTCATCTACAGCAGCCTTGTCATCTGTAGCAGCCTTTTCATTTGTAGCAGCCTTTTCATCTGTAGCAGCCTTTTCATCTGTAGCAAAACCTTCCATGTATCCAAAGTCACTATTATTAAACATAATAATGATAAACAAAACGGAAACAATGCCTAAAATTTGATTGGCATAACTAATGACCAAAATAAACAAAATCAAAATAGCTCTTCCTAAAGCTGTATCCAATAAAAAGTTGAAAAACTTTGCCTGGCTTAAAATAACAACAAGCAAAAGAGCGGCGGCACCTCCTAGATTATTTTTACTTACAAGGTTAAAATCCATATATAAATAAACTAATATAATTATTTTATAAATAAAAAATAAACAATTTCAGTCTATTTAATAAATTATTATCTAAATTTTTATTAAGGATGTCTTTCACATTTAATGCCGGATTAGTTGATGATGATTCAGAATGTTATTTAAAAAATAAAAGACACACTAGAACTCAAAAAAATTATCCAACCCAAAAAGGAAATTTTGATAAAGAAAAAGTTGGCTCGATTTTAGAAAAAATACATAATACACAAAAAAGTGATGATGATTCACAGAATCTAGGAGATTTTAACCAAGAATTTAATCCTCCCCCGCCACCAACAATAGCAAAAGAACCAATGACGAATATGACAACAAACCAAAATGACTTAATGTTTAGAACATTAGGAAGAGCTCCGCAGCCAACATATCAAAATAAAGATAATTTAGAATTAAATGATTACAGCAATTATGGTGATGCGAAAACAGTAGAAGATTATTACAAAAAGGTGATGCCAGGGTTTAATGTAAATAATCAAAATGTCCAAAATAATCCTGTAAATAAATTATATCACAAGATGAATTATGACATACAGATGAATAATGCTGAGCCAAATCAAGATATATTATTAAAAAAATTAAATTATATGATATCACTTTTAGAAGACCAACAAGACGAGAAAACAAATAATGTTACCGAAGAAGTAATTTTGTATTCATTTTTAGGAATATTCATTATTTTTATTGTTGATTCTTTTGCTAAAGTTGGTAAATATGTTCGTTAAATTACAATTAACAATTAATTATATTTAATTTACTAAAAATAAATATAATAAAACAATTTAAACCATATTTGCTATATGAATGTAATAATATGGAAAGTTCCACAGCGACAACCAAGAAAGCAGCAAAAAAATCAACCAAGAAAATGACTAATAAAGAAGACATTGACAACAATAATAACATTGTTGTAACGCCACAAGAACCAGTAGCTCTCGAAGAAAGTGTCTCGACCACAAAAAAAGCGCCTAAAAAAACGAAGAAAACTGTTAGTAAAGAGGAGCCACCGAAACCATCAGATGATAATGATAATGATAATATTGTTATAACTCAAGAATCAGTTGTTGTTGTTGACGAACCCAAAAAAGCGCCCAAAACGGCAAAGGCGTCAACAATTAAACCTGTATCAAAGACTCCAAAATATATGATTGTTCATTGTAGACATGATGGATGTTATGATTTTCAATATTGTGAAGATGAAAAAACCAAGACACGTGTAACGCATATTAAAATAAATGTGCCCAAGGTATTTGTATTTTCTACTAGGGAAGAAGCTCAAGATTTTTTCGGTGAATATATGAATGATGTAGATGTAATTGACCAAAGGTGTAAAAAGGATAATAATGAGATTGAACACGTAGACTATTGTGCTTGCGGCATAATAGAAATGGATGATGATGACCAACCTATTTTATTTTATAATAAAAGAAATCAGATTTTTTTGATTGAGAATAGTGCGCAAGTTTTCACAACTCCTCAAAATTTAAAGGATGATGTAGAAAATTTAAATTTAACAAACGAATTGATTCGTAAATGTAGACGTTTAGACCAGGAACAACGGGATAGATACATAGAACTTGGACGAAGATGTGAGGCCTGCTCTCCGCCAAAATGTTAAAAATAAATAATAATACATTAATTTAAAATTAGAACCTTATTGGAATGAAAAGTTGGATACGCAAAATTATAAAAAAAATAAGCGGTCGGGCTCACTATTAATGGCTGTGTTTTAATTTTCAAATTTTCAATAATAATATTATTGTGAGAAATCTCTTCGATTGCTGCGAATCCAAAATAATTTTCAGCGGCAATTTTCCAAAAACTTATTTTAAATCCTTGTATAAATATATTGTCGTCGCACTCTTTTATAGAGGCGTGACAACTTAATACTTCCATATTTTTTTCAATAAAAGTACAAGTTTTCCTAAAAAAATAAGCACTAATTATTTCATCCTCTAACATAATCGTATATATAAAAATATTCTTGGTCTTAATAAGCTCAGTAATATTTGTCACCTCAGTGTTAATAACAATATCAAATTGTGTACTGTTTTTTTTTATAAAATCCAACAGAAAATGATAGTTTTGTGGATTAATTTCAAGCAGTTTATACGATGGATGAAGGTCAGTTGGTTTATTCCATTTATCAACTGAAAACCCATATGTCGAATAAACACATAGTGGCACAATTCCAGTTAATTCATCTTCTCTCTTAAACAAAGAAACTGCAATGTTTTTATTCAAGTGTCTTTGATTGTATTCGTGTGTTTGAATGACTTGAGGCGCTATTCCTTTTTTTCGATACATTTTATCAACACATAAGTAATCGACATAATAAGCGTCAAATTTGACTTCTTTAGAATTAGAATTCAAATTATTCATAACAATATGAATTGGTCGTGTAGTCATTAACCCTATTATTTTCTTATCGCTTATAAGCGTCCCATTTTTTACATCCATCATAACATTGTCTTCATTATAAAAAGAAATAAATGATTTTGTGTTGTGACCAGTGAAATATGGAATTATATTTTCGGATTTTGGAGAGAAAACATTCTCTTTATTTTGTAAATAATTCGACCTTATAAAATTTACAAGCCGTGTTTTCTTTAATTCAGATAATTCGGAAAAAACAGTTGTGTCGACATTTTTAAAATTCGTATATTTATTTTTTTCTGGCAGCATTTTGCAAATAATGCCTGGTGGATTAAACATATATAAAAAATCGTAAACATGAAAGACTGGTTGAACTGCCCAGAAACCGTATTTAAGTCGAATATAAATGTATATAAAAAATATTGTTAATGTAGTAAAAAATAATATGTATGATAAATATTCAATCATATTATTTGTGAATGTTATATTTTCAATAGAATAACTTATTTATTTATATTGTATTTAAAAAAATCGCATTGCGATAATATTTTATCCGCAGGAAGAGCTATGTATTCTCTACCGGAACTTATTGAAAAATTATTTGTGGGATATAATTTATATAAATCTGTATCATCTCTATTTATATTTTTGTTTTCTATAATTTTAATCCAAGGCAAAGAAGAAAAATTTGTATCATAATTCATATTATTTAGTTGCGATTTTGTAAACATTATTATTAGTTTTATAATAATATTTTTATATTTTTATATTTTTATATTTTATTATTTTTGATAGAAGACCTTTTTAATTAGGTTTAACTAGAATATACAAATACTGATTTTCATACGCACAACTAACCAAGTCAATTTTACCTTGTAAAATGAAACCACTTTGTTGTGCTGTCGTTAGAATATCTTGTGTGTCTTCCATGTACAATTTCTGTTCTTGTTTACGCACTTTACCATTGTTGAACTTGAATTTCTCATCAAATGTAGCCAGATTGGCACTCTTGTCAAATTTAAAATCAGAATTATAGACAAAATCATTAAACGTCACTTTAGTAGTAGTAATTCGTTCCTTGGCGTATTTTTGAGGAGATACAATATATAACGGATTGCCGGGTGGCAAAATTGGGTCGAACTTTTCTCTATCTACTAAATGTACAATTAAATATCCACCAGGCATCAACCAATCCATACAATTATCAAAGAATTGTCTTTTGTTTGGGAAATAATATATGGTAAAATATAGACAAAGAATGTGTGTAAACATATTGTGATTGAATTGCGAGCTGTTTAAAGCGTTGCCGACAGAAAAATTCCTATCGGGGTAATTTTCCTTTGCTTTTTGAATCATTGAGGGAGAAATATCAATACCAATAACCTTCAAATTTTGTTGGCTTAGCTCATCAACATGGTGTCCTGTCCCACAACCTACATCAAGAATGACGCTAGTTTCATTAGCATTCGTTTTATTTATAATTTCACCGATTTCATAAGTATTTTTAATATTATTAAATACTAAATAATCATAAATGCTGGCATAAAATTCATCATAGACATCATTACCAGATTTGAATAAAAATTTATCTTGGCTTTCAAAACCTTCTATACCAGAATTCGGCAATTCGATAGATTTAAAAAATACTACTGCCACCAATAGTACAGCAATAAATATTAAAATTTTGCCAAAATTCGACATTTTAAAATAAATGTTTGTAATTGATTTTAATGGACCCATATTTTTCATCTATATGTATTGTTGTTATTTTTTTTGTATAAATTTTATTATATGTCCGATTCGGAAATTAATGACATAAGAGGACCTGGAGATTTTAAAGGAGTAACCTTTTCTAATTTTAAAAAAACCGATGTACGTAAAGAATTGCTAAATAGTTTAACTAATTCCAAAATAGAGCCGGCTTGCTATTGGAGCGCAGAATTAATTTGCGCGGGTCACTATAGCGAACTATGGGAAATCATTTTGTATTTTTATAGCAAATACATACATTTAGGGAATCCTAAAATTGCCATTTATCTAGAATTGAGAATCAATAATTTTAAAGAAATTATTAATAATGGCTACACGAATAATGAATTGAGGTTGAGAAACAGCGACAAAATGCGGCGACTATTTTGCGAAATAATGTGTGTTTTATGTGACGCTAAAAGAAAACATAGTTTTGACAATATTAAAATAAGGAAGAATGATTTTGATATGACACAAATGACTGACCGTTTTAAAGCGCCAAATGTGAAATATGCAGAGGATGTATTTTTGAAAGAAGACCCAAAGGAATTATTTGTTTCTATAAATGAATTGGCTTACAATATATCTAGCGATGCGAAAAATATTATCAACGCTTGTTATTGGATTGAATGGATTATTGAATTTGAATCGGTTTGTAAAAATAGGAAAGAGAAATGTAGATGCGAGAGAAGACAACAAATCCCTGTTGATAATAAAAGTCAAATGGATATAATATGGATTGTTTGGGATGTATTTTTGAAGGAAGCAAATAAAAGGTCAAAATTAATTATTAAGATAGTTAATGCTTTGTTAACTTTATTTACATTGAAATATACGAGCGGGTGTAATAAAAAACGCAAATATATATTGTATTTTGTTGTTTCGCTTTTGTGTGAAAATATAACACTTGATGACGAAATAATAAGAAAAACGCAACAGGAAATCGTCACAAATGTCTTGTCGAAAATTGATACAGTGTATAAGCAAATAAAAAAGAATGAAGTTTCGCCTGGAACCGAGTATTTGTTTAAGGATTTGAAGTCGTCGAATTTAGAAAAGACAATAGAAAAATTAGACAAATTGAATTCGTTTGGAGAGACATTTATTCCAAGAATTTAAAATTTAATAATTATATTATATTATATATATAAATGCCAAAAACTTATAGAAAAAAATCGGCAAACGTGTTTTCGCGTAAAAATAGAACTACAGGTTCGTCATTAAGCGCGTTTCAAAAGCAAATCACCGTTGTATTTTTAGAAATGCTAATGATGGTTAAATTATTTCATTGGAAAACACATAGTTACGCCACTCATAAAGCAACTGATGAATTATACGATGAATTAAATGGACACATAGACAATTTTATCGAAGTGCTTTTAGGTAAGACTGGTTCAAGAATTGATTTAATGAGTAATAAATCAATTAAATTAATGGATTTGAATTCACAAGAACAATTGAAATCAAAGATAATGATGTTTAAAGGCTATTTGGTTGGTTTAGACAATAACAAAGCGCTTGCTTCAATGAGCAATTCCGATTTATTTAATATTCGTGACGAAATATTGGGTGACTTAAATAAATTCTTATATTTGCTTACATTTAAATAATGCGAAAATTACAATAAAATAATATATATATTTTTATTATAATGAGTTCTTCTAATAGTTTAACAAATTCAATTTTACAATCTAGTGATAGTTCGATGCCATCTATGCCAGATTTTTCATCATCATCTTCATCTAGCTCATCAATTAGCGGAGAGAGTTTTTTAGACGGAATTAAAAATATGAACCCAACAACGTGGTTATTAATAATATTAATTTTAACATTTCTTGGGTTTAACATTTTCCTTTATTTAGCAAAAGGGACAGAGCAATTGAATAATGTGTTTGGTCCAATCATTACAACATTTTCTAGTTTTTTTGGTAAAATAACCGGTCAGGTTGTAGATGTAAGTGCTGAGGGAGCTAAAAAAGTGGTGGATACTACTGCCGGAGCAATTGATACAGGTTTAACCGCAGTCCAGAGTGTTGCAACCAATTCTGTTACGCCAAATACATCAAAGACAACAGTTCCATCTGTCCCTGTTACGAAAAATCAACCGGATGTAATGTCTAATAATGCTTTAAATAAAGCGTTAAATTCATCGCAAAGCAAGGAGTCATCAAACAATGATTATCACGCGGATGAAGCAAGTAGTAATATCCAAAGTGGTCCACCAAAATCTGGTTGGTGCTATATTGGCGAAGACCGAGGATTTAGAACGTGCGCTGAAGTGGGAGTAAATGATAAATGTATGTCGGGTGATATATTCCCTAGTCAAGATATATGCGTTAATCCTAGCTTGAGAGCTTAAATTTTATAACACATAATCCATTGCCACCGTTTCCACCATACCCAGCACCATAATAAGGACTTGTATTATTATTTTGTGCTCCACTGCCACCTCCTCCGCCTGCTCCATATGTGCCAACAGTTCCATTATTTCCATTAGAGTTAGCTCCGGTTCCTCCATAGAGTAAACCTCCTATGCCACCAGCAAATCCTGTCCCTCCAGAAGTGCCACCACCATCACCGCCACCGGCAGTTGTAATTAAACCAGATGTTAAATTATAAGAAACCCCACCTCCTCCTCCACCAGCAACATTTCCAGAAGCGCCAGGTGCGGTTCCCGCTCCATTTGCTCCACCTCCGCCACCACCGCCACCATATAAAGTTCCTGAATTTACACCTGAGCCACCATTACCGTTTGAATATGATGGAATCGCACTTGGTTCAGAAACAGCGCCTCCATTTGTTGTAGACCCGCCTCCATGACCACCTTGAGATGCTTGCCCTCCTTGCCCTCCTAATGCGGTATATGTTGTAGTAAGAATTAAAGTAGATGGATTTCCATTACTTCCATTACCCCCACTTCCACCCAAAGGTAATCCACCAGTTCCACCAGTTCCAATATTAATATTATAAATAACATTATTTGTATAACTGTTTGTTGTGAAAAAATTTGTTTGAGCGCCACCTCCACCGCCTCCACCTTTTATAGTTGTAGCAAATGTATTTGAACCTCCTGAACCACCGCCTCCGCCGCCAACTAATATAACACTTAATGAATTATTAACAGAATCTTGACATACAAATTGTATTGTTCCTGATGTATTGTAAACCACTGTGTATATCCCAGTTGAAATGTCATACGTTTGACTACCATTAGTTACTATAAAATATGAGGCATTTAAAACATTCACGGTATTAGATGGTCCAGATTCAATTGTTCCACTAAGTGATGTAACATAAAAAATATGATTTCCGCAATTCACCTCAACATTGTAACTAGTAGTAGTATAAGGAACATTTGCTAAAAAATTACCATTTTCATAAATATTAAAACTAGTAATAGGAAGACAATTATTTTTAATAATTGTCCATGATAAAGTAGCTATATTATTATTAACGTTAATCATTAAATAAGGCGCGTTAGGGTCAATTGCGCTTACAAAACCTTTATAGCCTTCAGGCCATTTGGTTCCACTTGTAGGCATAATGTAACGTTGTCTAGGATACCACGTATCCATTTTAGAATTCCAACATAAATCTTGGATTTTACCAGGAACATCAGAGCAATAATTAGGAAAACATAAGGTCCCATCATTAATAGTAGTTTTTACTATTTCGTTTGAACAAGGATTGACAACTGTATTACCAAGTAAGCTGCCACCATCTTTGATTATATTGCTAGTACACCCATATGGTGCAGGTATATAAAAATTAAAAGGACCAGGAATATAAGTGGTAACTCCATTTGAAGGAACGCTGGTATAATTAACTTGCTGTAGATTTAATATATTTGGATTCGTATATGTTTGTGTTTGTGTAGCATATGATTTAGTTCTATTTGTCCAAGCACCTTTACATATTTGGGAATATTTCTGTGTTTTTGTCAGATTCGAACTGTTTTTCTTATATTGCAAAACATTTCCTTTATAAAACTGTTGTTTTTGATAATCCGCTTCAGATTGTGAAACAGTTTTACCGGTTAAAGGTATAAAGGCTGTATTATATGAATTATCATCCACAAAAGTACACCGGTTTTGTACTCTAGACCATACTCTTGGCGGTTTAGGATTATATGACATTTATATATAAATTATTTATTAATTATATTATTAAATAATTAATAAAACACACAATTTTCATTTTCTCTATTTGTAAGCAGTAGAATTATATCCATCTCCAGTTCCATCAAAGTACCATCTTAACGACAAATAGTTAGACAAAGTATCATTAATTCCAGTGCTGCCAACCATAGTAGTATTTGGTCCAGTTGTAGTTATGTTTTGTATTTCAGCTGTTCCTAAAGCATAATCATAATACCATAAATTAGAGATATTTCCATCAAAACCGCCATTCATTCCAACGTAAACATCGCCATAATTTTGTTTTGGCACACCAATTAAGTTCACGCTTCTTACAATAGTTCCGTTGGCATAAACATCAAGCGTTGTATTTTTACATCGGATAATAATATTAAACCATTTATTAAGAGGTATGTCAGGGACAACTATTTCTTCATTAATAACATTATATGTATTCATCATAACAATTAAATCATTCTTATTTGGTGCTAGATATAATCCAGGAGCATTGTTAGGAAAATTCAATCCATTTGATTCTAAATTACTATTTCCTTTGTAAAAAATGTGTTTGTATTGACCTTCAAGGTATTGTAAATTATTAACATAAATCCATACAGACCACGAGAATTCAATGCCTTCACCTGCATTAACAGAGCGATAAATAGTAACAGCGCCGTTGTTGCTAGGGTCTTGAGGGAAAATAATCATTTGTTTAGCATCAACCATACCATCAATCAGATGTGGTGAACTAGTAGGAGCTAAAAAATATGATATTGCTGAAATGCCAACCCTTAATAATATAACAAAAGCAAAAATGATTAAAAGCAAAAAGGCGAATTTTGCTACTAAACTATTAGATTCTAAAAAAGACGGTGATTCAAAATTACCATTGCTTGTAGAAAATGATTTAAATGCGCCATTATCACTCATTATATATAAATAAATAAGAAAATTTTAATAGTTTATTAAATTTCTAAATAGTAATGCTGCTTTGCGTTTGACCGTTTTCGACTAAAGCTACTTGTAATTGATAAGAAGAAAATATAGAAGACCAACTGCCATAACCTTTTGTGTAAATATTCCAAGCTTCTTGTGGGTTAATTGAATTGGGGAAATATAGAAATTTAGATGTCCAACCATCAAAACCTCCACTTGGTGTAACGTAAATATTTGCGTTGTTATTAATAGCAGCGACACCTGGCAATAAACATGTTTTGACTAATTTACCATCAATGTAAATGTCCATAGACCTGCCATAAACACTTACAATCAAATTAACCCATTTTTGAATTGGTACATTCGTTACACTGCAAGTGTGTACAACTGTAGTTCCTCCAGGAGTTGTAGGTTCCTGGTTAATTCCTGGATAACAACCTAAAGAAACTTTAACGTTGTTTTCTACTGCGCCCAATGTTACAGCAGGACATGGGTCAATTCCACTTATTCCAGAAATAGAACCAGCTCCTTTCGCACTCTTTGCTCCCATTCTACCAAAAATAATTTTTTCTTCTCCATAACGATAATTCCAGTCGTTAATGTAGAACCATATAGAATACGCAAAATTGCTGGAGGGAACATTTGTGCCATTTGTTGCTAAACTAGATGCAGCTATTGTTGAAGCGGTTTGACCATTTTGCATACTTTGCAATGTAAATGGGTCAGATAAGACATATTTCCACGTTATAACTAATAAAACGATTATAAAAATTGTAATCACAATACTTAAAGGACTCATTGTATAATATAGATTTAGAAATTTTCTAGCTGTTAGTTAATTTAATTTAATTTATATAATTTAATTTATATAATTTAATTTATATAATTTAATTTAATTTATATAAATTCAATTTTGATTTATTTGTTTAAAATATATCTTTATCAGATTTGCTTAATGTTTGCAAATTTCGTTTTGTAATGGTTACATTTGATTCATTTGTCGTAGGCGGGTCTTTATTTTTAATCATGTTATACAAAATGTATACGTTCAATGCTGTTAATGGGCGTTTAAAATAAACTACATTACAGATTCCTCCATTGACGCCACCATCTTTACCAATTGTTAAATTATCTAAAGTATAATACGGCACGACGCCTATGTCAGATTTAACTAATTCGCCATTCAAAAATATATCTAAAATGCCTCCATTATAATTAATTATAATGTTATTCCATTTTTGTAATAGCACATTGTTTTTAATATAGAGTATTCTGTTACCTTCATCGTCAAAATCTAATAGATTATTAGAAGTTTTTTTCTTTAAATCTTTTTGGTCCATAGTTACCATTAATGAATTTGTGAGACCATTATATAGGACATTGGGTTTGCCGCCAAAATTTATTAGTGACGTATATTTATTATAAGATTCATTTGTATTTGGAGCATCAGAATTGATATAAATCCAAGATGATAAAGCAAATTGATAATCATATTCATCGCTTCCATTTAATTCTTCGTATGTTCCGAGAGAATATATTTTATTTGTATTCACAGGTTTATTTACTAATAGTTCACCGTCTTGTATAATAATTTTATTGTATATGTCTGAGCCAAAAACATATAAAAGTATTAGCGCAATAGCTACAAATAACATTATAAATGAATTTTTCTCTCTTGAAAAATAATTAATGTCTGGTTTGTCAGACTTCAAAACAGAATCAATTGTATTAGAAAATAAACAAGGAATGTAATAAATAAAATTAATCATCATATCAAAAAACGCATTCTTTTTAGCGTTAGCATTTGTGTCTGGCAAATTTACATTCATTGTCCTGTAAATCAGTGTCAAGACAACGAGTACAATCAATATATTTAATATAAAACCAATTATGCTTGATGTGCTTGATAAGGTTGGTATAGTGTAAACTAGCCAACAAATAATCAATATAGACATAACCAGTCCAAATAATAACAATAACCCTTTTTTCCAAACATCAAAATTAGCGCTTGATGCGTTTTTCAAATCTAAATTGGATACTATTATTGTAGACCATAATATGACAATCACCAATACTGTAGACATAACGGTTGTTTGCATCGTTTTATTTTTTGAAAAAAAACCGCCTGGATATGTTGTTATTAAAATTGTAATTACAGCCAAAAATAGGAAAAAGAAAATAGTGCTATAAACAGAAAAGTTTGAAAAATTGCTAAGAAAACTAGGCGCGTTCATTCCAGCTTGATTTGGCACTGTTAAAAGGACAACAACATACAGAAACGCAAAAATTGCTAGAACAACGATAAAAATAAAATACGGTCCTAAGTATTTATGTAAATAATCTCCTACATCGATATTATAAAATAAAATGAGTATTGTAATAAAACAGAAAAACATAATTACACTTTTTATTCTCTCGTAACTAATATTATAAAAATTTGCGTAATTGGTAGTGAAACCTTTATAAAAGAGAAATGTTCCGATTAATAAAACAGCCGGCATAATTATATTGGCATATTTGGTAAGACTTGTACTTGGTGTTACTCTTAAAAATATAATTAAAAATATTGTGTATAAAAATATCATAGCCGCCCATTTTATTTGAAGCAACAGCGATGTTATGCTTCCAATGCTAGGAATTAATGCAATTAAACCAAAAAATATGACCAACATAATTATAGTGATTGATATGTCTGATGTAACCTCGTCTTTTTCACCTTTTACATTATATAAAGAAGCAATGCTTATTATAACCATTAACAAAATTAGAAAAGAAGTAATATAAAATTCTTTTGGAGTTTTTAAAACTGGTAAAACATTAGTATTTGTATTTGGTTGCGAATTCATATATTAATATTATACAATATTATTTTGAATAATATTAATAGTAAAATGGTTAAATAATAAAACTTTACATATTTTCACTAGCAGTTTTTTTACCATGGCAATTTCTACATAAAGCAATTAAGTTTTGCACATCGTTTCCTCCGCCATACTCTAAACGTATTCTATGGTCAATTTCAAATGTATGGTCGAGTTGCGCCTGACAATGTCCACATTTCCAATCTTGCTGTGAAGCTACATATTTCTTTTTGGTTTCACTAACAGAGCGTTTTGTGCCATTTTTTCCTGAATTGACGATTCGTCTATCAGTATTAGACAAACCAGATGACCCCATTAAATTACTTTCATCAATATTATTAAATGTTTCCATAAAACTTCTATCATTTGTTGATGTAAAATCAAAAATAGGGCTAATCATATCCATCGATGTTTTATCAATTGGCATAAATTTAACAACGTTATTTGCGTATAGCAACATATTACGTCCTTGATTTGGATTCCTTTTTAAAAGCACATAAATGCCAATGCCTAAAAGGGCGTAAAAAATCATCTTATAATATTTTTTAAAACTTAATAACATTTTTGAATATTTGCCATCACTATAAGCGTTATATATAAAAAATGCCGTTATTCCTAATACAAATATTTCTAGTCTCATTATATATATAATTAAATAATAATAAAAATAATAATATAATAATATAAAAATGAAGTTTGCAAACATCTTTTTTGGCATAGTTTCATTGTTTTCTCTCGCGTCTTCGTTTTACACTTCTGACGCATTAAACGACCAAGTAATTAATTTGCCTGGTCTCAATAACGAGATTGCTTTTAACCAATTTAGTGGGTATTTAAATCTTGGTGCCACCAAAAAACAAATCCATTATTGGCTTGTGGAATCCGAACAAAATCCCGTTGAAGACCCTCTCGTATTCTGGACGAACGGTGGACCCGGTTGTTCGGGATTAATCGGCTTCTTAACCGAGCAAGGACCTTTTCGACCGGATATTAATGGCAATCTACAAATGAACGACTGGCGATGGAATAAAATCGCAAATATGGTCTTTTTAGAACAGCCTGTCGGCGTTGGGTTTTCTTATTCGGATAATGCCGATGACTATAAAATTGGTGATGCGCAAGCGGCACAAGACAATTTAGAGACCATTTTACAGTTCTTGAAAAGGTTTCCCGAGTACGCCAATTCACCATTGTATATTACATCGGAAAGTTATGGCGGACATTATATGCCGACTTTAGCCGACGCGATTGTTAAGTATAACGAGCAAAACGCAAACAAACTTAATTTTAAGGGGTTTGCGGTTGGAAACCCATATACGGATTACTATTCCGGAGTTGGCGCCGAAATGGAAACTTATTGGGGTAAACAATTGTTACCAAAACCGTCATGGGATAAATATGTTGCCGGAGGTTGTTTAGATGTGAAAAACCAATTTAACAGTTCTATATGTACTTCATATATTTTGGATTTTATGAAGAAAATCGGCAATTTGAACCCCTACGCTCTTGATTACCCTGTTTGCGTTTCTGCGCAGCAAGCATGGACTACAAATATGTTTTACGATATCCTTATTGAAAATAAGGACGCCGATGTTTTGCTGGCTTTCACAACCTTATTTGACGCGGTCCCTTTAAAGGATACTTATGAACCTTGCGAAGACAATTATGCTGCGGATTATTTAAATAAACCTGACGTAAAAGCAGCGCTACACGTGAATTCTGATATAACGTGGGATGAATGCTCTAGAACCGTGAAGTATGAATATTTGGACAAGATGTTGCCAATGGAGCACTATTATAACGAGCTATTGAATTCGGTGAGTGATAAAAATTTGCGCATTTTGGTTTACTCAGGCGACGATGATAGTGTGTGTGGAACAATTGGCACACAAAAATGGATATGGGATTTGGGTTATCCTGTGAAACCAACTGAAATGTGGAAGGTGTGGCAAATTGACGGACAAACCGCCGGATATATTTCGCAATTTGATACACCGTTTTCGAAAGAATCACGCCTAACATTTGCAACAGTTCATTTTGCCGGACATGAGGTCCCAACCTATAAACCCAAAGAGGCGTTTTATTTGTTTAAAGCGTTTTTAGGCAATGATTATTCATTTGATAAAATGTAATATTTGTCTACATAATATAAAAATTAGACAAATATTTTATTTTTTCCAAACGGTTTGACCTAAAGAAGCAATTGTACCAATAATTATACAAAAAGTTATAATGGTTGCACTAGTATATTTATTAGAATCACCACTTATCCCTTTATAAGTAAATGTACCCATCAATATAACCAGTAAACCCAAAAAACAAACCAACAAAATATCTCTCACACTGTTGTTTATCATTTTATATAAAATAATATAAAATAATATAAAATAATATAAAATATATTTTACATCATCATTTGTTGAGTAGCCGATGGAGGAACAACCATCATAACTTGATTAGTTTTCGAGATTTCTCTCATTAAACCGAACAAAACCAGCAACATGACGATGTAAGGAAATAAAACCAAAAACCAAGAAACACCTGTAAACCCTTTACCACATATCCATCCTAAAATAATGGTCCAGATAAACGCGATTATCAAATTAATAGCAACAGGCATAAACTTAACACCGTTAATCAATGCGATTATACAGGAGATAACCGCCAAAGCAAAATATAATTTAGCAGGAGTGCACAATTCATCAAAATGCTTGTTCATTATACAATAAATAAATATAATTTTTATTTATTCTATCTATTTATTCTATCTATTTATTTTTAGATTTTAAAGATAAAAAATATGGATTCTTAAATCTTCTTTTTTTGTGTCCACGCTTAAATGATATCAGTGTTTTATTATGAAGCCCCTTAGCTAAACTTGTTGTTGACTTTTTAGTTTTGCTTGCTGGAGAAGATATGCTTTTTGGCGAAGATATGGCTTTTTTCCCAGTGATTTTAATATGTATAATATTTCCTAAATCTTTTAAATCTGAAAACAATGTATCCATATCAATTGGTTCATGTCTAGGGTTATACAAATATTCCACAAATATAAACTGCAATTGCTTAAATATTTTTAACTCCTGTTTTGTTAAAGAATTATAACTGTTTGAAAGCACTTCAACAATAGGAACATATGTAACAATAAAACCCCAAATGTCTACAATTTTAATAAATACATTATCTAAATATTGTCTTAAATCTAAAGACCCGTCAGATTTGAATTTTGTATAATGCAATAAAACATCCACAATGTAATCAACTATATATTCCATAGTAATTTGCGTTTCAATAACTAGTGGTTTCTCATTTTCAGAAATGTCTGTTAACTCATGAGAGAACAACATATACATGATTTCATTGATGTATTTATAGTGTCCTGGCCCCCTTTCACCCATCCAAAATTTTACATAATCTATTACAAATGGTTTTAATTCTATTTCGTTTATTTTTTCTTCTTTTGCTCCTTTTTCTCCTTTTGCTCCTTTTTCTAAATATTTTGTATATTTTTCAATAAACGAATCTGTAAATAAAATCACAGAAAAAGGCACATTATATTGTAACGGTCTATTTCTCCAAGTGGTAGGAAACGTGGCATTTTGAAACGGAACATATTGTGTCGATAATCCCCAATCAATCAATCGTGTCTTAATTTCGTTATTTGCGGATGATACATCAACTAAAATATTTGCGTCCTTAATGTCACAGTGATATACATTGTTGTTATTCATAGGAATTATTCCATTTTTTAATAATTTCACTAAAACAACATGTAAATCGTAAATTTTTTGAAAAGAACCTGATTCATACAAATAATCATCAACTGGCAAACCACCATATGGTATATTTAACGCCATCACTTCATTGAGCGAATTATTTATATTTTTTTTAGTTATATTTTTTTTCGGTAAAGCAGTACATTTTTTAAAATTTTGTAAATCACGCGTTGTTAGCTTTGACGGCCTACAAATGGTCACATCATAGATAAGAAAATAATTTTCATAATTAGGTATATTTTCTAAAAGTTTTTTAGTTTTATTAATTTCTTCGTATTCTTGCAAAGCATATCTGTCAATCATTAATTTTGATATTTTATTTTTATCTCGTCGCGTGGCGTCTTCGCATTTTAAAGCAGGCGTAAAAACGCATCCAAATGCGCCGGATGCCATTACTTTTCCGCCTTTATTGATATTTTTATTATTATACATTTCCGTATATATATATACTTTTTAAAAAAGTATAGCAAAAGAAAACAATTTTTAAATCAAACAAAATATACTTTTTAAAAAGTATAGCAAGATAATTGTTTTATATGTTTTGTAATACCTTTTCTAAAAGCATTATTTGTCATAAAAATAATAAATTGCTCCTGTAATTGTGACAATAATTCCGCAAAATAACAATTTCTCTCTAAACTTATAATACTCAATCATTTTCACATTCTGAGATTTATATTCTTCATAATATTTTACATAAAATTCACTCAATGATACTTGTGGTTTTTCCAATTTTTGGTTTATTTTGTTATGAATAAAATGCGTCCATCGGATTAACGACTCTCTATTATCCAAATAAGGAGTTACCGGATATTTATCAATTAATTTACTAAATTCTCCCGACATGCTTTCTACAGGAATAAACAAAGGTAAATTTTGGATAAACTCATAATACTTTTTTTTAGTAACAGCGTTAGGGCGAATTGGATATGTCATCGCTACAGTATGTATAAAAAACCAATAATGTGGTCCCCATATTTTTGGGTCTAGATAAGTCATTAATATTTTCAATTATAAAAATATTAATTATTAAACCTGTATATTTATTTTTAGTTTGTTATTTTTAGTTTGTTATTTTAGCTTTTTGAATGTAATTATTATAATAAAATATTAAAAATAACGTTACTAAACCCCACACATATAAATCGAAAATTACTAATATATTATATTTAAATTGTGTTTCAATTGGCGGTCTATACTTAACTAATATATGATAATGGCCACATAACAATTGTGTTATTTGTAAAGAAGTTATATATTTTTTGATAAACCTTACTTGATTGATTTTTAATAAACATCCTAAATAATATGTATACATTATCGAATGAACAAATGAATTACACAATGTCGATATCCAAATTCCATCTGCTTTATAAACATAACACAAATGCCATCCAATAACAGCTCCAATGTGGTGATATTTTTGAAGAAATATCGGTGTTTTCCCATTTAAATAGAGTAAAAATGTATCGAAAAACTCATAATATTTGGACAAGTAAAAGTAATAAATGATTTTATCGAATTGTGAGTTTTGGAAATAATAATTGGATTCGAAAACAATGCCATGTGTATATAATATTTGCGACAATGATATGAAACTCCATACACTGAACGCAACTAATAAAACATTATGTATTATAGATAAATTATACAATAATGTCGGGTTAATCCGCAAATCTTTTGGATAATTTATATAGCCAGCAATTGCTAATATAGGTGTAATATGGGTTGTTAATTGACTATTCATAATATTTAATAATATTGTATAATTATTGTAATTATCTTTATATCAATTACAATAAACTAAAAATACGCATAAAACCCGTATTAAATTATAGTTCTTGTCTTAGTTTAAGGTAGTTGAGTATTAACCGTTGCTCCAAAAAAAGAAACCCCTGTAGCAGGTGATGGTATGCCTAATTGACCATTTGCGATAGTTACAGTTGTTAATCCAGAAGATAAGAACGCATCTGTACCAATGCTAGTAACTGAAGAGGGAATTGATATAGATGTCAAATTGATACAACTTTTGAACGCACTCACACCAATGTTAGTAACTGAATTGCCAATTATTACTGTTGACAAATCAATACAATTATTGAACGCCTCTTCATTAATATTTATAACTGAATTGGGAATTGTTACTGATGGCAAACTGGAACAATCTTTGAAGGCCTTTGCACCAATAGTTATAACTGAATTGCCAATTGTTAGTGATGACAAAATGGAACAACTATTGAACGCTTCTTGTTGAATGATTGTACCTGGAGGACCATTAGGAATTGTTACAGATGTCAAACCAAGACAATTATTGAATGCACTCACACCAATGTTAGTAACTGAAATGGGAAATGTTACTGATGGCAAACCGTTACAACTTTGGAACGCACTCGTGCCAATACTTGTAACTGAATTTGGAATTGTTAGTGATGTCAACCCGAAACAATTATTGAACGCACCTTGAGCAATGATTGTAACTGAAGTGGGAATATTTACAGATGTAATTTGTGTTCTTCCATTGAAGGCAAATGTACCAATGCTTGTATAACCTTGTATACAAATTGCTTGTGCTGTTCCAATTTCATTATTTACGATTGTTTGAGTTAACGGACCAATTCCTATAAACGTGTAGTCACAAGTTGGTGCTGGTGGTTCTGGAGTTGGCGGAGGTGGTTCTCTTGATATAGTTATAAATTGATTAATACATTCATACGGATTTAAAGAATGTTCATTACAATAATTAAACATTCTTGTAGAAGAACCTCTACCTTTTGTAGAGCCTAAATTGATTGTAGCCGCTGCTATTCTTTGATTGCCACCTTTTCCTCTAACAAATAAACCAAAATTAAAACCGGTGTTCATTTTATAATACAATAATATTTAAAATAATATTTAAAATAATATTTAAAATAGTAAAAATTATTATTTAAATATAACGGTCGCTATTATATAGTATTGCCATGAGCAAAAATATTAATGTAATATGCAATAATTGTGGAAAACAAGGTCATTTATTTCATCAGTGTAAATTACCTATAACGAGCTATGGAATTATTTTATTTAGAAAACATGTTGAATCTAATATTGAAAATATTCAATATCTAATGATAAGACGCAAAGATAGTTTTGGTTACATTGATTTTATTCGAGGCAAATATTCTCCTTATAATATTTATCAAATACAAAATATTGTAAATGAAATGTCCTTACAAGAAAAAGAGATAATAATTACATACACATTTGAACAATTATGGAAAAAAATGTGGGGTGAAACTAGCAATGTACAATATAAAAATGAAGAGCTAGTGTCTTCAAAAAAATTTGACATTATAAAAAATGGTATAATGGTAGACAATGAATTAATAACATTAAACGATATAGTTCAAAAAAGTACATCACGATGGGATGAAACTGAATGGGAATTCCCGAAAGGAAGACGTAATGGTAAGGAAAAAGATTTAGATTGTGCTTTACGCGAATTTGAAGAAGAAACAGGAATGCCTAAAAATAAAATAGAAGTAATTGAAAATATATTACCATTTGAAGAAATATTTATTGGCACAAACCATAAATCATATAAACATAAATATTTTTTAGCGTATATGAATGCCTCCGGAAATGATAATTTTGAAGAATTAGATAATTACCAGGTTACAGAAGTCAGCAAAATGGAATGGAAATCTATTGATAAATGCTTAGAATCCATAAGACCTTATAATTTAGAAAAAAAGAAATTAATTACAAATATAAATAAAGTATTAGAAGAATATAGATTATATTCATAATATATAAGTATTATATGTCTGAACCAGAAAAAGAAACAGGAAAAGAAATAAAAGACTCTTCAGAAGAAAAATCTAGTGAATATGATTTAAAATCACAATTTGAAAAAATAGGTGATTGTGATGATGAAAATTATTATACAACAGAATGTAATAAATTTTTACTAAAAAAGGAAGTAATTGAAAGCAAACATCTAGAAGAAAATCCTTATTTAGACATCGAATTATACCCTAATTTAAGTGATAAAAATTTCAATATAAAAATCGCAAACAAAAAAGAGTTTAGCGATACGAAATATGAAGGTCCTGATTTCAGTAAAACTTTGAAAGAGCAATCTGACATTTTAGCAAACGCGGATTTTGAATTACAACCTCACCAAGCATTTGTTAAAAATTTCATGTCTTTTCAAACCCCGTATAATAGTTTATTACTATATCATGGTTTAGGCTCTGGCAAAACATGTAGTGCAATTGGTGTTTGTGAAGAAATGCGAGATTATATGAAACAAATGGGAATTAACAAAAGAATAATAATTGTTGCTTCTGAAAATGTGCAAGATAATTTTAAATTACAATTATTTGATGAGCGTAAACTGAAATTAACGGATGGTATTTGGAATATTAGAGCATGTACAGGCAATAAATTGTTACAAGAAATAAACCCAATGAATATGAAAGGTATGTCCAAGGAAAAGGTGATTAGTCAAATTAAAAATCTAATAAATTCTTACTATATTTTTTTAGGTTATGGACAATTTGCAAATTACATTATTAAAACTATCAATTATACTGAAGAAGATATTCAGAAAAAAACAAAGCATAAAAAAGGAGAAGTGCCAAGTAAAAAAGGAGAGAAAACAAAAACAAAAATCCAATTGTTAAAAGAAGTTGATATTACTTTAAATAAGAAGGTTATTAGGCGTCTTCGTAGTGAATTTGACAACCGAATGATTGTAATTGATGAGGTTCACAATATTCGTAAAGCAGATGACAATGAAAATAAAAAGGTCGCAATCAATTTAGAGTTGCTAGTAAAAGCAGCTAAAAATATGCGATTTTTACTTTTGTCGGCAACGCCAATGTACAATAGTTACAAAGAAATGATATGGTTGTTAAATTTGATGAATACAAACGACAGACGTGCGCGCATTGAAGTAAAAGACATATTTGATAAAAACGGAAATTTTAAACCAAACGGCGAAGAACTTCTTGTAAGAAAAGCAACAGGATATGTTTCATTTGTTCGAGGAGAAAATCCTTACACATTTCCATATAGAGTTTATCCAAATATATTTGACAAACAGCATACATTCAAAAAATTTAATGAAGATAAAATAGGCTTTAAATATCCTTCTTATCAGATGAACAATCTAAAAATATTGAATGAAGATAAGAACCGCATATTAAGTATATATTTAAATAAAATAGGCGATTGCAATGATTGTGGTGAGTGTCAATATTGTGCTTACAGGTATATTATATATAATTTAAAACATAAGAAGTTTTCAATCACAACAAAAAAGGGCGTTGTTAGGGATATGCCAAATTTTGAAAATATGGAATCATTTGGTTATACTTTATTACAAACGCCACTTGAATCATTAATTATTTCATATCCACACGACGGACTTAAACATGAAATAGATGCTATGCCAAAAGAAAAACCATCAATTCAATTTGATGAGGAATTTGCGAAAGCTGCGATTCCAAGCGTAAACGATGGAAATGAAGACGCTGACGTTGAAGAGGTTGATTTAAAGCCTGGTTTCGTAGAGGAATCAGAGACTGTATCAGAATTAGAAGACACAGAATCTAAAACAAGCACCAACTCTAGTACAAGTGAAGACAGTGCTGATTTAAAAAGAGGCACAACAATAGACCCGCATTTATTAACTGGTAAAAAAGGTTTGGACCGTATGATGAATTTTGTAGATGAAAAATCACCCCCTGTAAAAGGTGATTATGAATATAAGAAATCTACATTGGATAAATATGGACGCATTTTCTCTCAAGAGTTGATTGGTAAATATAGTTCTAAAATCAAATGTATTTTGGATAACATTTTGAATCCGACCACAGGTTACATTTCAAAAGGTGTAATATTAATATATTCTCAATACATCGACAGTGGTTTGATACCAATGGCGCTAGCCTTAGAAGAAATGGGGTTTACACGATACGGTGAAAATGTTAAACCATTGTTTAAAAATAGGCACAAAGAGGTTGTCGATATAAAAACTATGAAGCCACCAGAAAATAAAAAGAGTTTTATGCCTGCTCGATATTCGATTATTACTGGTGACCCAAGAATATCACCAAATAATGATTATGAGGTTAAAGGATTAACTGGAGAAGATAATAAAGACGGACATAAGGTAAAAGTAGTGCTAATTTCTAGAGCAGGTTCAGAAGGTATCGATTTTAAATTTATTCGACAAGTCCATATTTTGGAGCCCTGGTACAATATGAACAGGATTGAACAAATTATTGGTCGTGCGGTTCGTAATTTTTCGCACAAAGATTTGGATTTTGAAGAAAGAAATGTTGAGATTTTTATGTATGGAACTATATTAGGCAATAAAAATGAAGAAGAGGCGGCCGATTTATACGTATATAGAGTAGCTGAATTCAAAGCAATACAAATCGGAAGTGTAACACGTGTTTTAAAAGAAAGTGCAGTAGATTGCGTCATTAATCATGCCCAAAATAAATTTACCCAAGAAATAATGGAAGCCAATTTAAAAACACCTGTTATACAAATTTTATCCAATGGAATACATTTGGATAATTTCAAAGTAGGAGATGCTCCATTTTCACCAGCATGCGATTATATGGCAAAGTGCGATTATTCTTGTAGATATGATAAAAGCATTGATGAAGACAGATTAAAAAATGAAGACACATATAACGAAAATTTTATTATGAATAATTCTGAAAAAATACTACAAAGAATTAGGATGCTTATGAAGGAGAGTTTTTTTTATATAAAAGAGAACTTAATTGCTTCTATAAATACACCAAAAGAATATCCACGCACACAAATATTTGCAGCACTTACAAAATTGATAGACGATAATACTGAATTTATTGTTGATAAATATGGTAGAAACGGTAGACTTATTAACATTGGCGAATATTATTTATTTCAACCAATAGAACTACAAGACCCCAACATTTCTATTTTTGATAGGTCTGTTCCAATTGACTATAAACACGAAATGATAAATTTTGAAATTAAGGAGAAAATCACAAAACCTCCTCTAAGGAAAAAGGCCTCTGTAAAAGAAGAATCGTCTGAAGAATTAGACAATGTTGAAGGGAAAAAGGTGATTGATGAATTTAACGCTAATTTTGAAATTACAGATAAATATCAGAAACATAAATTAGGCAGGGTAGAAAGAGGCGATGATAATTGGTATAAACATTGCGGTGTGGTTATAAAAAAGATGAGCAAGGTATACAAAGTGTCAAATGAAATCCTTATAGGATTTGTAGTAGCGCATATGATAGAATCATTATTGTTTGAAGAAAAACTAAATGTTATGAATTATCTATATTCACTTGTCACTGTTATAGAAAATTCCGTCGAAGATTACGCCAAAAAATATTTTGAAAAAATAAGCATTAACACACCAAATTTCCAAGCAATTATTTTATATAATTTAAACAAAAGAATTATTGTAATATTGAACGAGCAAAATAAATGGGTTGAAGCGGGTCCGGAAGACCAAAGAGAGATTGCTATGTCAGAACAAGCAAAATCAGAATTGATTTTTGATAAAACAAAATATAATAAAATTGTTGGTTTTATCGGATATGAGAAAAATAATAAATATTTGATTTTTAAAACAAAGGACATTGATTCAACACGTGATACTGGTGCTAGATGTGACGAATCTGGTAAAGAAAAAACAGTAAAGAAGCTAGAAATGTTTGTAGATGATAAAGCTATATTTAATAAACTGGCATTTAGACCGAAATTAGATAAAGATGGCGCCATTGTTGAAGATAAAGATAAAAACCCTGTTGAAGAAATGATAGGTCACGCTGAAATGTGTGTTTTATTAGAACTTGTTTTAAGATATTTAAATGATGTTGTTAAGAAAGATAGTAAGAAATATTTTGTAACGCCTGAATTGGCAATATATTATAAATTGTATAAAGTCGCGCAATAAATTTAATAATAAATTCTTTTTAAATTTAAATAAAAATTGAAAAAGAATTAAAAGATAATATGTATATTAATTATAAGACAATGGAAACCGCAGTAGTTAAACAAAAAATGAAAAGAAAAGAACAGAAGTTAACATCTATATACTCTAGATGTTTAATTACTCGAAATATTGTTTTACCAATTACATCTATCGGTAAAAATATAAAGGAAGTAATTGAAGAAAATATAAAGTCTAATTTTGAAGGAAAATGCCTTGTAGAAGGGTTTATAAAGCCAAACTCGGCAAAAATTATTACCTATTCTAGCGGCATTATTTATCGCGGCAGTTCAATATCATTTGAGGTAATTTTCGAATGTGAAGTGTGTTTTCCTGTGGAGGGAATGTTGGTATCATGTGTCGCGAAAAACATCACGAAGGCTGGCATTCGCGCCGAAAGTGCTAACGAGGTCCCGTCGCCAGTTATTGTGTTTATAGCGAAAGACCATCATTACAATGTAGCGCACTTTAACGATGTAAAAGAAGGTGATAAAATTAACGTCAGGGTAATAGGTCAGCGTTTTGAGTTGAATGATAAATATGTGTCAATTATTGGCGAGCTTGTTAAACCTTCGGTTGAAAAGGAATTTTCACCCACGGAGGGAAAAAAAATGCCGCGAATTGTTATTGAGGATGAAGAATAAATATTTTATTATTTCATTTATTATAAATGTTAATTAATATTAGGATATAAAATTATATAGTATTTTATTATTTTTTTCATAATAATATAAATAAAATAATAAAATATAAAAACAACGCGCTATACTATTTAAAATGGAGATAACAATGTCTACAAATGAAATCAATAATTTTTCTGTTAGTGAGTTAAATTATATAAGAGATTCTATTGAAAATATGAATAAGTTTAATCAAATTGAAGTGCTTCGTATATTAAATAACAATAAAGATGTTACTATAAATGAGAATAAATACGGCATTCACATTAATTTATCAGATTTGAAAAAAGATATATTAGATGAATTGGGTGTTTATATTAAATATGTGAATACACAAGAGGTTACGTTACATCAAGTAGAAAAGGAAAAGGAGACCTATAAAAATACATATTTTACAAAAGATATTAAAGATAAAAACAAAATTAAATAAAGGATGGAGTCAATACAAAATACAAATTATAATGATGTAATTAAAAATTTACAAGATTACATGTTAGATGAAGTAAATATCAAAAGAGCTCTGGAAATGAAACTAGATTCGAGAAATAAACCTACTTCTAAAGAGAAAGAGAAAGAAAAATATAATTGTCAAGATAAGCCTAAATTGAAACCAGCTTTATTTGTACCAAGAGAGAAAGACACACTTTTTTGGTGTTTTTATATTATGAAATATGGAGATGTAAAATATGAAATGCTTGAACACAAAAATATTCTTGCCGAGAAACAACTTAAAATAGAATATGTTGAAAAAATCCGTAAAGAAAAACAAACTGTTAAAACATATAAATTTGCTACGCTAACCCATATTGAAAACAATTTAGCAAATGAGAATCAACTAGATGTTAAGACATTTTTAACTTTATGTGCCGTTGAAAATTTGAATGTATTATTTGTAAAAAATAAAACATATTACGAGTTACTAATGAATGATAGCAAAGAATTACATACAGTACATTTATTACAGAATTACAAATATGGTTATGAAGTAAATCCAAGTGGCGCCGAACAAATTAAAAGCACATTATATAAGTTAGACAATATTGACAAACCAATAAAAGCAATGTCAGGATACAAACTGTCGGAATTAGTTGAGGTGTGTAATAAATTAGCAATCGACGTTATCGATAAAGAAACAAATAAAAGCAAAGGAAAAAAAGAATTATATGAGGCGATTGTTCAATATTTTTAAATAAAATTGAACTATAATTTAAAAATATGTATAATAATATATATAACAATGAGTTCTAGTGAAAAATCCGATAGTCCTAATTTTGACAATGTTGATTATGGAGAATTAGGTAATGAATACAAACAATATAATGCTATATTTAAAGGTTTAGATATTGAAACGAAGAAAAAACTATTTCGCGAATTTCCGAATGAGAAAAACTTACACATTGGCATTCTTAAAAACATTTCTGACCCTCAAATACAAAGATTATGGTCTAGTTTGTCAGCAAAGGAAAGAGAGAATCTTGATAGCAAGAATATGCGAACAAAATACATTATGTTAAGAGAAATGCTGAAAACTAAAGGAAATCCTAGTAAAAAAGAAGAAGAAGAAAAACCGAAATCATCGTCGGAAGAAGTTAAATTTGAAAACCCAGATACACCACCATTCTTTGCAAATCCAGGAACGCCGCTATATACACCGCCATCACTGCCAATGTTTGAAAATCCAGGAACGCCAGAAGGAACACCGCCTTCATTTCCATTGAGTTTAAGATTACAAGAGTTTGAAAAAAAACTGGCTCCTGAGTCTAAAGAACTACTAGACAAGATTACAGACCCAAAAGAACGCCAAGAAGTTTTTATGCGAAGGTTCAAAGAGTATGAAAATGCGGATGATGGTGGCATCATAATGAGAGAGTTAAAAGACCCAGCAATTGTTAAAATATATAATGGTTTACCGTCTAGTGAAAAAAAACGTCTTGATAATTTAGGACCAAAAGAAAAATACCTAAGTTTAAGAAATAGATTATATGGTGAGCTTGTTTTAAAAAGACACCAAGTCCAGAGTTCATCAAATGATACACCATTTGTGACAGAAAAAGAAGCCCCACAAGACATGTTTCACGATGACGTTCATGAAATTCCAAAAGAAAAAGGAAGAGAACCACCTCAAAAGCAGTTTGATAACATTGTTAAAAAATTCTATAATATGAACCCATACGTATTTTCAACACAAATGATTTACGAATTAGAGGTAAAATTTGGAACAAAAGGAATTAAACCGCTCACTAGAAATGATTACGATAACGTGATTAAAAAGTTGAAATCGCTAGGGTTTGTAACTACAAATAATGAAGGAAATTATTATTTACGTATAAATTGCGAATTTCTAGACCCTAGAACCGGTAAATTTAAATTGTCAGATATAAGAACCGAAATTTCCGGATTACATAACATTCAAGAATATTGTAAAAACAATGATATAAAAGAGATTTTCACCAAAAACTTTACATCAGTTTTGTTTGTCAATAAAAAAATGGCTTCAATGGAAAAAGATAAAATAAGAGAAAGAATATTTCCAGTCGATGTCAACGATTTTAATTTTAGGGTCACATTTAACACGGAAGAAGAAGTGAAAACTGGTATTAAAAATTATATTATGGAAAATTGGAAAAAATCAAAAAAAATATTTCGTTATTTGAATCGTGTATCATTTAGACATCCAGAGCATCCTGTGATTGTTGATATTAGTATTGTTAAAAATGGCGACAAAGAAGAAGGTGCTCGTTGGTCCGACCAAATGAAGCGCGTTTATACTACAACCGAATCCAATGTTTTCAATAATCAAGAAATATATCAAATAGAAATCGAAATCGATAATTCAAGAATTGGTCCGTCAACGCAGTTTAATACCCCAGAATCCATATTAGTTTCTTTAAGAAAAGTCATAAAATACGTGCTTTGCGGGTTACAGGGAACAAATTATCCAGTTTCGTATCCAGAGCAAAGAGAAGTTATGGAAACATATATGAGAATGATTTGGAAAGATAATTTTGACCCAAGCAAAAGAATCGAAAACAAGAATTTTATTGGACCAAATTCAATAACCCTGCAGCGAACGAATATAGCCGCGATTGATGAGAATTCAAATCAACCCAACATCCGAAAAGATTTTGTCGTTACAGAAAAAGCAGACGGTGAGCGACATTTAATGTTTATAAATGATAAGGGTAAAATATATTTAATTAATACCAATATGGATATTATATTCACTGGAGCAAAAACGCAAAACGAAGAATGCTTTAATAGCTTATTTGACGGCGAATTAATTTCGCATGATAAAACCGGCAAATTTATAAATTTGTATGCCGCATTCGACATTTACTATTACAAAAAAGAAGATGTTAGAGCATATCCGTTTATGTCGGCTGTAGATGAAGAAATCAAGAAATCACGATTTTATATACTTCGTTATTTATTACATATTGTGAAACCTGTTTCCATAACAGATGTCTCCGAAAAAGAAGAAAAAACTGTCAAATCATTTGTACAAAAATACAAAAATAGCAATGACTTGATTTCACCACTAAGAATTATGTGTAAGGACTTTTATCCAATGAGCCCTAAACAATCCATATTTAATGGATGCGACCAAATTTTGTCAAAGGCTGAGCAAGATAGATATGAATATGAAACCGACGGACTAATATTCACCCACATGTATTTCGGTGTTGGGTCTGATAAAGTTGGCGAATGTGGTCCGAAAACAAAGACCACTTGGGATTATTCATTTAAATGGAAGCCACCTCATCAAAATACAATTGATTTCTTGGTAACTACTGTGAAAGCTGGCAACGGAGATGATGAAATCACACCATTATTTGAAGATGGACTAAACACATGCTTATCATCACAATTAAGTGAATATAAAACTATTGAATTAAGATGCGGGTTTGATGAGAAAAAAGACGGTTTCATTAATCCATGCCAAGACATCATCGATGATAAATTACCGGAGTTTAAAAAACATGAGGACAATAGGTATTCAAATGATTACATACCTAGACGATTTTATCCAACTGAACCTTATGACGCGAATGCCGGTATTTGTAAAATTATGTTACAACAAGATGATAACGGCAGTAAACAAATGTTTTCCGAAGAAAATGACGTCTTTACAGATAATACAATTGTAGAATTTAGATATGATTTTGACAGAGAAGACGGATGGAAATGGGTTCCATTAAGAGTTCGTCACGATAAGACATCGCAATACCGAAGAGGACAAAAACAATACGGCAATTCATTTGTAACCGCAAATGAAAATTGGAAATCAATACATCCAGCTGGAATTATTACAGAAGATATGATAAGAACAGGTCAAGGTATCCCAGACGTTATTATTAGCGAAGACGTATACTACAATACACCATCTGGAAAATTAAAAACAGAAGCAATGAAGAATTTCCACAATTTATATGTAAAAAAAATGCTGATTAAAGGTGTTACAAAACAAGGTGACACTTTAATTGACTACGCATGTGGTAAAGCGGGTGATTTGCCGAAGTGGATAGCTTCAAAATTATCATTCGTATTTGGCGTTGACATATCAAAAGACAATTTGGAAAATCGATTGAATGGTGCTTGCGCTAGATATTTGAATATGAGAAAACAAAATAAAACAATGCCATATGCTTTATTTGTCAATGGAAATAGTGCTTACAATATTAAAAATGGTTCCGCTATGTTAAATGATAAAGCAAAAGTAATCACATCCGCCGTTTTTGGTTACGGACCCAAAGAAGCCGATAAAATTGGCAAAGGTGTAGCAAGACAATATGGTAAAGGTGAAGACGGGTTTAATGTTTCATCATGTCAATTTGCGATGCACTATTTCTTTGAATCACCAGACACGCTTCAAGGGTTTTTAAGAAATGTTGCCGAATGTACAAAATTAAACGGTTATTTTATTGGCACAGCGTATGATGGCAAACAGGTATTTAATATGCTAAGGAAAACAAAGACTGGTGAGAGTGTTAAAATTATGGAAGATGAAAAGAAAATTTGGGAAATAACCAAAGGATATGGTGCGGATAATTTTGACGATGATTCTAGTAGCATTGGTTACAGGATTGATGTTTATCAAGAATCGATTAATCAAAATATCCAAGAGTTTCTAATTAATTTTGATTATTTAGACCGTGTATTTGAAGCGTACGGTTTCAAAGTGATTGACCGAACTGAAGCACAAGAATTCGGATTACCAGAAGGCTCTGGGATGTTCAGTGAATTGTTTAATACTATGTTGGAAGAAATTAAAAGAAATAAATTTAAGGAAAAGGATTTTGAAAACGCGGCAAATATGACGGCGTTTGAGAAGAAAATTTCATTCTTAAATAGATATTTTGTTTATAAAAAGGTGAGAGAAGTAAATACTGAAAAGGTTGAGTTAGAATTAGGAGAATATGATGAATCGGAAATTATTAGAAATACACAAGAAACTAAAGAAGCAATTAGCGTTGCTCAAGAAGCAGTAGTAAGAAAAGAAAAACCGCCAAAGGTGCGTAAATTGAGTAAAAAATTATTGCTAGTCGCCGCAACTGAAGCAGTTGATGAGCTACCACCAGTTACAATTGAAAAACCTGTAAAGAAGAGTAAGAAGCCAAAAGAAGAAGTTAAGAAAAAGGCTACAAAACTAATAATTGAAAGTGATGACGAATAAAATAAAAGCAATAATCACTTAAATAAAAATTAATAATATATAATAATCAAATGAGTTATTATTTATTACCAAAAATTTATAATTTACTAAATGTTAATCCACAATGCGACATAAATGAATGTAAAATATACAGTTCTAATAGTTTATATAATTTTTACAATACTATAAAAACAGAAATAGATTTGCTTTGCTCAAAAGAAAATGACACAAAAATCAATAATTATGATGAATTAATTAAAATAGTTCACCCATATGAGTATATTTTTTTTAAAGTGCCTGGCTCTAAATTTTCTGTTAGCAAATTAAAACCTCAAAGCAATTTATTTTATGATTTATTTGAAATTGTTGTAACCCTTAATATTTTTGATTTATATAATAGTAAAAATATGAAAACCTTACATGTTTCTACAAGTTTTGATGATTCAAATGAATGTATAAAAATGTTGCGCGAAAATTTCGAAGACGAGTTTTTAAATTTTAATAACAATGACGAAGAAATGTATAAAGCTATAAATAATATGAAATTCGATTTTATGTTTTTTTATAAACCACAAAGTAATATTAATTTATATATAATTAATTTAATTGAGTTTTTTATGACAATGTTAAGATATCAATCAAGTGGCGGAACAAGTATAATTAAAATAGACTACATTTTTCACAAACCTATTATTGATTTGTTGTATTTATTATCTTCATTATTTGAAAAAGTATATATTATAAAACCAAATACAAGTAACATTACAACATTTGAAAAATATATTGTATGTAAAAATTTTAATGTGGTTAATGAGATAAAATTAGAAATGTATAAAAGTAATTATTATAAATTACAAAGTTTTATAAAAAATTTGAATAATGTAAATATTGTCTCTATTATTGATTATGAAATACCATGTTATTTTGTTAATAAAATTGATGATATTAATATTATAATTGGTCAGCAACAATTAGAATCACTTGACCAAATAATGAATATTTTAAAAAATAAAAATAAGGACGAAAAAATAGAAACAATCAAAAAATCGAATATCCAAAAATCTGTTAACTGGTGTGAGAAGTTTAAAATACCATACAATAAATTTTCAGAAAAAATTAACATTTTTTTACCTATTATAAAGGAAAATAAAGAGATTGTCGAAGATGTTACGGACGATAATGATGACAATAATGATGACGATAATGTTGTCGAAGACATTTTAATAATTGAAGCAATAGAAGAATCACTAAAATATATATAAAAACTTTTTAGTGATAATATTAATTATTTTATTTATTTAATTATTTTAATTATTTTATTTATTTAATTATTTTATTTATAAGCAGCGGAACCGGTTGTAGTATTATAAGTGTTTGGCGATTGAGAAAAATGATTTGAATTAGAAACTGATGTAGGATAATAACGGTAAGGACTTGGTTGAGAAGCAGGAAGCTGATATTGAGACAATGATTTATAATAACACATTTTCTTATTTTGAAATTGAAATACAGTAGGACTGTTACAATCAGGAGCCTTATTTTTTGCATAATTCACAAAACTATTCTTATTATGTATAGCTGCAGAATTAGTTGATATCGTATCAACATTCAATTTAAGCATTCTTGTAGAACTATCGACTGCTCCTTGGACCGCAAATTGAGGGTTATTCGGTTTATACACAGTAAGTTTGCAACCATTTGGATTCGACGGTCCTTCAAATGGAACGCCCCAATAAGGATTGTTAATAAAAGATTTAAATTCAGCAATAGCTTTCGCTTTTGTATCATCCGGTAAAGTATTCAAGTATTCGAAAAGTGTATCAAAATTGTAAACATTTCCATAAGCGGTCACTTGGGCTTGTGTTAATATACCCATATTTAATAGAATATTCAACAATTTAATAACCAACGCATCTTCAGTAGCGTCGTAAATCTCCGCGTTAGGATAACAATTCGCGAAATATGTATTGGTTGTCGCAAGAGCGCTTCCAGGTTTGGCATTTATCAGTTCGGAAGCTGTAACGCCAGATTGAAGCATTTCATTTGTAATCACAACCGGTTGCGGTTGTTGAAAGTTAAAGGCCTTTTGGTCATATGTTTTACATCTGTTTTGTAAATATTGTTTATGTGTTGTATAATAATTTTTCTTTAAATTTGTGTTTGCGTAAATAGCTCTTCTTTTAGCCTTATACTCTTCATTACAACACAAAGTTGAATTTTGTGTATTCGGCTCAGGGTTCTCTGTCAAATAAGTATTATTTGGATAATACGAAGAAATAATGCCAATGCCTTCGCACGTTTTACAATCTTGTTGTAAATCATTAAATTGCCCATTTACATTTAGCGTATTTTGTTTAATACTAAAACTGCCAGGATTATCCAGCATTTCATTAAGTAAACCACGACCTCCGGCACCGCCTCCTAATGATGCACCTTTACTTGATTTTACAAATCGATTCATATTGTAATTGATTAAGCCTGCTTCATTAATATTTATGTCAATTTGGTTGTTATGAGGGTCTTTACCACTTAAATTATTAGCCGGCACAGGTTCAACCGGAATTACTCTGCCCTTTCTAAAATGTTTGATTGGACGCGCCAAACCAAAGCCTGTTTGAAATACGTTTCCAGGGTCATTATTTGTTAAAGGTCTAATGTGTCCTGCCGCAGTTCCAACAGGATTGCTTCCAAGACCTACTCCTTTCCATGATAAATATTGTTTATTAAAATTAGTGCTATTATGATTATATCCTGAAGCAGGCATAGCTGACCTCATTCCTTGTGGATAATAAGCTGTTGACATTTATATTATTATAAAAGAAAATAAAACTAATATTATATTATATTAATGTTAACATTGATAAACATATTAATACTTTTTTTTGCTATATTAATTCTTTATCAAATAACTTTAGAGTATTTTGGATATAGCATTATCGAAGGTTTAGATAATTACAAACCGTATGATACGAATAACCCAAACAATGCTCTAATATTAGCTCAACAAAACGCTGGCAATATTATTGTTTTAAAAGGTGAAATTGATAAGATGAAAGGAATTAATCAACAAGTACAAGATTTAAGCGGTAATGTTACTAGTTTACAAAGCCAAGTTGACAGTTTAGTTTCCGCTCAAAAAGATTATGCGAACAACTTAACAGGAGGCACAGAACCTGAAATAACCGGCACTACGACAACAGATACCACTACTACGACAACCGATAATTTAGTAAGTTAAATAAACCACTAAAATAACTTAAATAAGAGACTTAATTAAACCACTAAAATAAAAATATTTATATAAATTAAGATAAAATGTCTAATGTGTTTCAAGACGTATTACAAGATGCTGAAGGTGTTCAAGACCGTTTATTAGGACCTACATATCCATATTACAAAAACATTAAAGCGCCTGCTCAAATTGGTATGAGTGATAAAGGTACAATACAACAAATGGGTAATAATATTAACGGATTAATAAGTTACGTAGAATTGCTGGTTACAGGTAAATCCAAAGCATCCGCAACCGGAGGACCTTTAGGAAACAAATTTTTTCTTAAAACTGGAGGTAAATGTGTCGATAAATCAAAAAATGATTCAGATAACCAAGTGGATAGATATATTTACATTAACAATGTTCCAAATGGAGATATTCCATTTATATCAAGTGGAATGGGTGTTAATTTTTCGGATTTTAAAGGCCTAATACCAGGAACAATGGGTAATTTAAATGCTTTAAATCCATTTGCTATATTACAATCTTTTATGGCTGGCGCAACTCCTCCTTGTCAAGAAATAACTATGCAAACAATTGATTCTAGGAATAATAAATCAAGTGAAACACATTTTGTAACTGTTACAGACATTCAAAATATAAACCCTTGTAGTTTTCCAAATAAAAAAAATCCGATTAGTGGTGTAAAATGCAAAGAAGGGTTTCAAAATGGTGGCGTTTCGGAAAATGCCGCTCCTGTTGACATGCCTGACGATATTGTAGCCCAACTTTATTTTGCCGGGTTAGGGTTTCTTGGCATATATATATTACATCGATTTATGGAAAAATCGCGCTAAAACGCAAGAATAAAAATTTAAGGCAATTGGAAATGGTGTTCTTTTTTAGGCAGCATATTTGTGCTTTTATAAACCACAAAACCATTCTCTTTTATATAATAAGGCCATTCGTCTTTCATTATTAAATCAGGCCAATTTACTACATCTATGTATATAATTTCCTCATTTGTTATGCTTTCAATTTGTTCTTTTGAATAAAAAAATTTTCCACGGTTATATGAATTATGTAAGCATATTATGTATCCATCTCTTAACCAATTTAAAACATCCAACAAATTATTGCCAGTAAAAAGTAATTCTGAAGACATTTTTTATTGTTTTATATATAAAATGTCTTTATACACTTTGGTTTTAATATATCTAGTCAAAGTCCAATAAATTAATTGTATTATAATTTGTGTCTTTCATTGTCATCTGTTGCGTCAAATAATCAATTGTTTTTAATTTTATATTTATTTCTTTTTCCAATTTTGATATTATTTGTTTTTGATTATTGATTGTGTCTTTTAATTGAACATTTTCTAAAAAAAAATTTGCCTTGTTCATATTAAGGTCTGATAACCATTTTTGATGTGTTTTTGATTTAATGTGATTAGAAAAATAGGCCGTACAATCATAGGTTTTGTCTTTTCTTGCTCCACAAGGACAACGAAGACCATTTTTTACATTATTAAAAGATGGTATTTTATCTACATAATTTCCTTTATCGTCAATGCTAGGGCTATATATATCTGATTCCAATGCTAGTTCCATACTAAATAATATAATACAAAAGTTTTATATTAGTTATTTTATAATTTAATATTTATCAGTTTAGAATGCAATAACTTCTAAATCTCTTAGATTCCAATATTCAAAGCCGCCACCTGGCACTGGTCGCCGAATAATAAAAGGAATGCGTTTTTGTTGTAATTCTAATTCGGCAATAACGTAACCGTCAATCACATTTTCAGGAACGCTAATAAACGGTTTTGCACCAGTCTCGATTTGTTTTGCTCTTTGACCAAGAATCCTAGCCTTTTCGTATTTTGTTAAAAACGGTATTGTTCTATGTAGAGGGTCAACAATTATATTATTCGAATCTCTAACCACGCTAGTGAGTTTCGTAATTTCGTCATAATTGTGAATTAAACATTCTGGGTGAAACTCGTTAATATAATTTTTTGTAACCTCATGGTCAAATTTTTGTAAATAAGATTCATCATAATCTTCATCTTCGTCGTCTGACGGCAAATCAATTTGAACCGGCTTTTTTGATTTTGTTTTTTTGTTAACTCCTTCTTTTGCTTCATCTGTACCAACTTTTGCTTCTAAATCTGCTTCCTCTAAATCTTCTTCTGCTTCACTTTCTTCTTCTTCATCATCATCAGAAGAGACAATAGACATAATGTCTTCTTGGTCATCATCGTCACCAATGCCCCCAATTTGCTCCATTTCGTCATCATCTTCATCTATTGTTGGACCTGTTTCTAAAACATTTTTGGGCTTGAATAAACTGGGTTTTTTATTAACAACTTCCGAATCAGAATCAGAATTTGTATCACTATCAGAATAATATTCGTCGTCACTCATTTTACTATATTAACTAAAGATACTTTTAAATAAATTATTTCAATTTTCTTTTATAAAAAAAATAAATATTATTTTACCATTAGAAATTTTATTTTATAAAATTATTAATTTATCATTTATGCTTTATCGTTTGTGTTCCAAACTGTGTCGCACGTCGAACACAAATATATGTATTTCATATTAGTATCATCATATCGAATGTAAATAATTTCTCTAGGTTCTTTTTTTGTATTAGTGCTACAGTCCGGATTAGTACATAAAATGTTACTCACTCTCGGTAAAGTAGGGTCAAGTTTTGTATATTTATTAATAATGTGGTTAAACGATTGTTCGCTCTTTTTAATTTGTATTCTTGACACACACACATTATCCACGGCAATAAATTTATCTTCATTTCCACATTGTCGACAATAATAAACGAGACTATTCGTGTCATCGCTATTAATGCGAATATAATACATGTTAGAACAATTGGAACAGAAATGCATTGTAGTTATATATTATACCTTTACAATATTTATTTATTTCAATTTTCTTTTATATTATTTAAATTTTTCTTTTATGAATTCTCAATAAACAATTTGGCCTTCTTTATTTTCTCAATAACTTTTTCATAATTTACATTAACACACATTGAATAATAACCTGTTCTTAAAACCTTTGCTTCTGAATACTCGCTCTTATATTTATTTTCAGCAAATTCAATCATTTTATCAAAATTTTTAATAAAGTTTTCTTTAACAAATGGATAAAAGTCTTCAAAAAAGGTCATATGTACACCTGGTTTTTTGTTAATAATATCACAAACCGCAATGTCTAAATTTGAAAACATAATAATTTCATTATATGGTTTATTATCATTATGTGATGCGTTAACGCCAGGCTCATTTAATAATGGATTGTTGCAAAGTAAAGTACACAGTGTTAATAAAACAGTAGAAATGCTTTGACATGACGTCCATTGGTCGCCTTTCCATGTGTTTAATAATGAAACGCATACTTTGCCACATTTATATAAATTTGGATTAAACCGAATTTCATTGCCATTTGTACAATATTTTACTTTTGGAGGACTATGAGGATAATCCGATGGATACCCAATTTCAAAAAAATAATTCCCGCCAAAATAGGGCGTATCTGATGGACCAATAATCAACGCATATCCTTTCATCATATCAGTGTCATCGTGAATATAATATATTCCATTTTCAGTCAAAGGATTTTTAAAAATATGTTTAACATCTTTCAATAATCTCGAAATTGTATCTTTGGATATAAATGTAGTCATTTTAGTAATATATTACAAGCGATATTTTTATATTAATTTATTAAATATTTATATTGTTTATCGGCTTAAAATATTAACGTATTTTTTATAGTTTTTATTAAATTATAAAAAAAATGAAATAGAAAAATCTTGACATATTATAACAACAATGAATAATAATACAATGATGTCATCATCACAATTTAAAGAACTAAAAGATTTTCTGGCAAAGCATAGTGCTAAGGCGTCGCCAGGTTCCCAATTTACTCATACAAGAATTGGTGATAAAGATTTAAATATATATGGTGGCGCTTATGTAATTCCGAAAGAAGAATTGTCACTGTTTCACAGTTTGTATTATGACCATGTTATTGTCAAAAACAACAATGAATATTTAACAGAACGACAAATAGATAACGGACCAATGGCGGTGGATTTCGATTTTAGGTACAGTTATGATGTGGAATCAAGACAACATACAAAGGAACATATACAGGATATGATACTTTTATATTTGGAAGAAATTAAGGAATATTTTGTTTTTGAGGAAAATAAACCATTTGACATATTTATATTTGAAAAGCCAAACGTAAATAGGTTAGCTGACGGTTCTGTAACAAAAGATGGAATCCATATGATAATTGGAATACAAATCGACAATATAATTCAGATGATGATTCGTGATAAAATAATCAACAAACTTCAAGAAATTTGGGAATTGCCATTAATTAATACATGGGATTCGGTATTAGACGAAGGTATAAGTAAGGGAACAACAAATTGGCAATTATTTGGTTCAAGAAAACCTGGCAATGAAGCGTATGATTTAACGCAACATTTCATAATAACTTACGATAAATCAGACGGTGAATTTATGATGGATGAAATGAAAGTAAGTGATTTTGATTTTAAAAATAATTTTATAAAATTATCAGTGCAAAATGAGAATTGTCCTAGTTTCCAAATTAACCCAAAAATTATGGATACTTACAAGAGTCAATCCGAAAAGAAAAATGGAAAAATGAAAAAAATGACAAGTAGAACCAAGATGAATTTGCTTGCGGAAGATAATGAGGCGGGCGATTTTGAAGGAGAAACTGAAACAATATCAGTACACGACATAAAAGACAAGCAAATTTTGGATAGAGCAGTAGAAATAATGATAAAACAATTTAAGCAAACTGAATATGAGATTGTAGAAACACATTATTACACTCAACAATTGCCGGAAAAATATTACGAACCAGGCTCTCATTTATTGAATCGTCAAGTCGCATTTGCTTTAAAAAATACAGATGAACGATTGTTCTTGTCATGGGTCCAACTGCGAAGCAAAGCATCCGATTTCGACTATAGTACAATACCGGATTTATACAATCAATGGAAGAAATATTTTAATAAATCAAAGGAAGGTGTCACGAAACGTTCAATTATGTATTGGGTAAAACAAGACAATCGCGAAGGATATGAAAAGGTGAAATCCACATCGATTGACTATTATATTGAAGAATCGCTAAATACCCAAACTGAATATGATTTGGCTCTGGTTTTAAAACAAATGTATAAGGACAGATATGTTTGTATAAGTTATGATAAAAAAGGAATTTGGTATACATTTAAAAATCATCGCTGGGTAATGGATAAAGGTTTAAGTCTTCGCGAAGCAATCTCAAAATATATGTTTGATTTATATTCTATTAAAAGTAATAAATTAACGGAAGAATTTCACCATTATCAATCAAACGAGGACAAAGCTGTTTTTATACAAAAAAGAATTAAAACCATTTTAGATGTGAAAATCCGATTAAAGAAAACAAATGACAAAAATAATATTATGCGTGAAGCGATGGAGCTGTTTTATGACGACGAATTTGTAAGAAGTATGGATACGAATAAACATTTATTGTGTTTCAATAATGGAGTGGTTGATTTTAAGAATAAAGTTTTCAGAGACGGATACCCGGAAGATTACATTACAAAAACAACTAGAATTAATTATATTCCTTACAGCATAGAAAATACAGAAATCCAGGAAACAACAAAAACAATCAATGAATTTATGGAGAAATTGTTTCCAATTCCGGATTTGTTATCCTATATGTGGGACCATTTAGCGTCGTGTTTAATCGGGTCAAATAAGAATCAAACATTTAATGTTTATAATGGCAGTGGTAGTAACGGCAAATCAATTATTGCGGATTTAATGTCGGCTACATTGGGCGAGTATAAAGGTACCGTACCAATTACACTTGTCACTGAAAAGCGCGGTTTAATTGGTGGCACATCGGACGAAGTGTTGAAATTGAAAGGTGTCAGATATGCGGTTATGCAAGAGCCGTCAAAAAGTGTAAAATTGAATGAAGGTATTATGAAGGAGTTAACTGGCGGCGACCCCATTCAAGCACGTGGTTTGTATTCTGAATCTGAAATATTTGAACCTCAATTCAATCTTGTGGTTTGTACCAATAATTTGTTTGACATTGAAAGCAATGATGACGGTACGTGGAGACGTATTCGTAAGGTTGATTTCGTATCAAAGTTTATTGATGAGGGCGAAACTTATACAGATGAAACGCCTTATGTATATCCAAAGGATAAATCGTTAAAAGAAAAATTACCTTCTTTGGCTCCTGTATTTGCGAGTATGTTAGTAAAGCGTGCTTTTGAGACAGAAGGCATTGTTGTGGATTCTGACTATGTAATGAATTCTTCCAAAAAATACAGAAAATGCCAGGACCATATTGCTCAGTTTGTTGCCGAATTTGTCGAGAAAACTGGTAATCCAAATGACAAGATTAAGAAAACCGAATTGGCTAATCAGTTTAAATTTTGGTTTCAACAAGAGCAAGGCGTCAACAAGAAAATGCCAAAAGGCCAGGAATTATATGATTATATGGATAAGGTATATAAAGGAACTTATAAATCAACTGGTTGGCACGGTCTTAAAATAATATATCCTACTAGTGATGAGATGGAAGATATCGGAAATGCTGAAAATTAAGATTATAATAATAAAATTATAAGTTTATAAAATAAATATTATTTGTTTAATATTTATTTTTTATTGCATTTGTTTGTGTGCGTTTTTGGGTAACAAATAATAAATGTTGTAAATAATTTCAATAATTTTTCCTAATATCCATGTTGAGAAAAATGGCAGTAAAATCATTAAAATCAAAATAACGACTCTTAATAACATGCTCAAATTTGACGGATATATAAAACTGAATACTACATAACATAAGACAGCAACTATATATATAGTTAAAATAACATAATGATAAATAAATTTTAAATTATCAATGCCTTGGTCTTGATAAAATGTTTTCCTATCATTTGTCAAAATGTCACTAGTTTCGTTTTGTAGTTTTTTAAATAATTCAACATTCTCCTTTTTATATTTTAAATATAGCTCAAATACATTTTTTAAGTTAATAAGCAATCCATTATAAGTTTCCAAATTAAAAAGAATATTTTGACATTCATCATTAAAATTTGTATTAAAATATGTAGATAACTTTTCTGCTTGTTTTAACAATTCAGAATCTATTAATTCGTCATACGCAGGAAGGCCTTTTTCGTATACAATATAGTTTTTTCTAGAAACGTAGACATTATTCGGTGCGGTTGCTAAATTAGTTTGCGCATTTAAATATTTTTGTTTAAGTTCTTCACTAGTTTTTTGTTTTTGACAATTCGCATCACAAGTTATAGCTTGAGACGCTTTATCAATCATTGCGTTAAATTTATCTAAATTTTTATAGTTTTTATTTTGTTTAATTTGCGCAGATAATTGTTTATTTTGTTGTAGTAATTTATTATAGTTTTGTTGACAACTCATACTATATTATACAATTATAAGAATTTAATACAAATATAATATTTTAATACAAATATAATATTTATTGATTAATAAAACTGATTCCTTCATGAGGCATAATATCACTTAATGAAACATCACCTTTTAATTTATTTGCGCCTCTCGTAAGAACTGATTGAATCATTTCTGGAGTAAAATTTTCAGTTGTATTTGTCGAAGTAGCTGTTGTCGAAGTAGCTGTTGTCGAAGCAGACGTATTGATAACACATTTATTTATCGTAGAATCAAATTTTTGACCTGTAGAACAACAAGCGGAATCAATACACATCCCGCCACTGGTAGAAGCCCAAGGGTCTGTACTGTCTGCATCTGTAGGCGGTCCTGGTGCTTGACTTGCGTCAAAATACCAATCGTATGTTTGATAGTTCATATTATCACGAGTGACAATAGAAGTAAAACGTGTCCAAAAGAAATAACCACCAATAGCCGCAATAATAGCAATTAAGACATAATAAATTGCGCTAGGCAATAACCCCTTACTGTTTATTATTGCTAAAATAATTACTGGCACTAATGTAAAAATAATAATTTTCATTAAATCACCATGTTCGGCGTATTTATCACCATAATAATTATTAATTTCAACCAATCGTATTTTATTATTCTTTTCTGTATTTAACATCTCTAAACGTCTTTTTGATTTGTTTAATTCATTTTCCACAATGTAAATCGCGGTGGTTTGCTCTTGCAATGTTCCTTGTGAAGATTGTAAAGCATTTTTATAATAATTATTAAGTCCACTTAATGTTTGGTATAAATTTATGCGCATATTTGACAATTGGTTCATTTTTTCAATAATTTTTTTTTGTTGGTCTGGTTTTAATGTAGGATTATTTTCTAAACTGTTAAATAATTCTTGTTCCATTTTTTGTAACGTTTGAATGTCATTAAGCATTTGTTCATTTGTTTCGTTTGAATCTGGTAAAGATTTACTTGAAGCATTACTCATTGTATAATCTATATTGTGAAAAAAAAGTAATATAATAATATATATTATTTTTACTAATATATTATTATTTTTACTAATATATTATTATTTTTATTGAATGATAGTTTTATTTTTTAACTATATTCATTGACATTATTACTGTTGTAACAGCTATTATAGACCAAAATAAATAATCATAATTTTTTTGTAGAACAACTATATCACTATCTTTTAAAATATTATCAACATTTGTATCATAATTTTTGATTTTCTTATTAGTATTTTTAAAGTCGTCTACATAATTCGTTAAAGTATTAACATTTGTTTGAGATTGTTTCTCTAATTCTTGACTGCCACTATCAAACTTAGTAGTTGTTTTATTTATTTGACTAGATAGCATATTCATTTTAGATTGTAATTGTTGTAATTGTTGTTTTTGAAGTGATGTGGCATTTGCCAAACCATACGAGTCAGCCAAAGCACCTCCATTTATATAATTTTGATAGGAAATAGTGTCTATATTATTTGTAGTATTTGATACGCCAAGAGGTGGCGTTTGCGGAATTTTTTTTCTAATATATAAATCACTACCCGAAGTCATTTGTATAGCCCCAGCAGGATACATACCGGAAGTTTTTGGGTAACACACATTGTTTGAAAATACGAAACCACCGCAAGCCGCATTGTCACTACACGTCGCTTGACATTGTTCAGCAGTTGCGTTTCCATATGCCGCACCTGAAATGTCATTGCCTTGACTATCTGTGCCTGACATTTTTTTATAACTATTTGTGTATTGCGAATTTGTAGACGGGTAAGCATGTAGTTGTGAATCTTGGTCAATATAAGCCAATTGCGACATATTACTTTGAATACCATTCGTTTTTAATTGATATAAAGCATTGGTATCTTGTGAACCACTAGTTATGCCTTTAACATTTGAACATTTACTAGAGGTTGTGCTGGTATATAAAACTAAATTACCACTACTTTGCATAAGTAAAAATAAATCACCTTTTGTCGAACCGATAAAATCATTTTGAGCTAATATAGAGCCGCTAGATATCCAATTTTTACCATATTTTCCTTTAGCAGCGGCAAAATTTGGGTTAGGTTGTTGTTGTTTACCTTTTGTTCCGGATTGCCATATTAATCCTTGTTTATCTTCTGGACCAGAACCTAAATAAATACACATATTACCATCGTCTTGGAGAATTAAATAATAGTTAACCGCCGGTTTTGACGTGCTATATACCGCATTAGACCAACCACCACCACTCCACGAGCCATCGCTAATTTTAGTACAATTGCTTGCTACACCGTATTTCTTTGCCTGGCTTAAATCGTTACTCAAAGAACATTGCGCATTTTGTCCGGAAGTTGAATTTTGTAAGCCAAAATATGCCGCACCTTGTGCTTGCGCCACTTGTTGACACGACGCATTCGTATACTGTTGCGAACCGTTATTATACAATGTCATTGCTCTAGCAGAGTTATCGCCATAACAACCAATGTAAGTACTTGGTTGCGTAGTAGTATTTGGTGTGGCATACACAGCAACACCGCTTGAATTAAGAACACTTAGTGAGCCATTATTAAAACTAGCAGTTGAACCTGTTGTGCCACTAGAAGACCATAAAGAGGTTTGTTTATAATTTATTCCAAGACCGTATATTTGCGAGCCAGCTAAATCATTACTAACCATACAATTACCATTTCCATTATTATCAACACTCTGTAATCCAAAAAATTGATTGCCAGAATTTAAAGCATAACTCTGACATTTATCATAATTCATAGACCCAACACTAGTCATTGCGGCCTTAGGATTGCTAACATAATTTGAACTAGTATATAATTTCCATTGACTAATTTGAACGCAACTTCTATTTCCAGAAGGCGCTTTATTATCACCAGCAACTGTGATTATTATCCTATAAGCACTATAAGGCGTGGGATTTGAAACATTAAAAGATAACAATTTCCAATTAAAAGATATATTTGTTTGATAATCAACTTGATTCCAAGTATTATTGCTAGCATTTAAACCTAAAATATACCATGTATTTGGGTCTCTACCATTGGGATTTCCACAACATCCTTGTCTTCCTTGAATTTCGTATCTTGTCAAAGGAATAGGAGATGGTACTGTTAATTGTAACCACTCACCATTTGCTGTTACATTACCTCCACTTGAATTTAAAAAAGTCATTTGTGTTTTTCCTGTATATTGACCAGTGCTAGAGTTATATAAATTATTCGCGCTATCAGTATAAGTATGCCACCACGTGTTTACATCTTGGTTAAAAGCATTCCAAGGACCTGTAAAACTATTATTATTTTGGTATACACTTGATGCCGAGGCTACATATCCATTCGCATTGTTACTAGAGCTCATTTTTGGGACAAACATAACTTCAGTAGAAGGAGGCAAATTATTATAACAACCGACATAAGTACTTTCTGGATTATTTACCATTGTGTCTACATATACATTATTGCCTTCATTACCGACACTCTGTCCCACTTGTACAGGCGTTCCAGTAATTAATGCTGGTTTTGTTGGCATAGTCACACCAGGAGAGCTATAACTACTATCCCAAGATATAGAAACTGTGACAATTTTGTCTTTAGCAGGGAACCCATTTTTACCTGATACTTTTTTATAAATATCCATAGACGGAATATATTTCGCAACGCCTTGATTTGTAACATAAAATAACTCCCCACTTTGTAATTGAATTACTTTTCCTAAATAAGGATTGCTTGGATTTACTCTATTGTAATAGTCATTTGTAGTGCCCCTAATTTCTTCTATTAAAGCCTCATATTGTAGAAGTGTAGTATCATATTGTTTTCTTAAATTTTGTATGGTTTCTTCTTCACCTTTTGATATATTTGTTTTTCGAAGCAGGTCAACTGTTTGTTTTGTTAAATTAATGTCTTGAGCTCTATCTTGAATGTTATTTAAAATGTTATTTTGAATGTTATTTTGAAAACCTTCTTCTTCGAATTCCTCATCTTCTTGGCCTGTATAATCTTCTTTTCCCTGGGTTTTTTTAAATAGATTATTTAATTGATTTTTAATTTTGTCTTGATATTTTTTAAAATTATTGCCTTGAGTTAGTGAGTGATTTTCTATTTTTGTATTATTATTATAATTGCTAGCACTGTCAATTATAGATTTCTGTTTTGTTAAATCGTCAAAATTAGAATTTAAATTTGCTATACTTGTCATATTAATATAAATAGATACAAAAAAAACTTATATTATAATTATTAATTACATCAATCAAAAAATTTTGATATAAAATTTCTCGGTTTTCCACCGTATTGTTGACTAGTTATGGAAAAATGAAAAAATAAAAATGCTAGCAAAATTGCTATCAGTAACAATGCTATATAATTATAATAATTCATTGTAACCTTAATATCCCCATTTTCTTGTGCTGAATTTAATGCTTCAAAGTCTCTAATTATTTTTTCTATATGGATTCTCTCTTCAGTCAATACCATATAATTTTGTTGTAATGCTTTTTCTCTTTCATTTATAACCCCTAAATTATTTTGATATTCTTCATTCGATTGATTTGTAACATTATTAATTTCTTGGTTAATGTCAATTAATTGTTGATTTAATTGCTGCAATTGATAACTATAATACATAGCCTCCTTAACAATAGCTGTAGAATTTGCTGAATTTACTACATTACCAGTTCCACTATTTAAAGTACAATTATTATTTAAAAATGTAGCACCGCTACACGAATTATTAGAAGAACAAGAATTTGTACAATCACTAATACTTGTTAGCGAAGTCGTATTTATAACTTTACTTCCTGAAAATGCGCTATTTTTTATAGTTAAAAATGTATTATTATTAGAATTAATACTATTCATAAAATCGGCGTACGTTTTTTGATATTCCGTCAATAATGTATTAAATTTATTGCTAAGTGTTTGTATTTGTGATGAACTCATTTATATATAAATAATAAGAAAACAAATTATTTATCTAATAATTGCTTGAAAAAATTGATGATATACCACTAAACATTGAAGTTATTGAATCATATGTTCCATTACTCACATTTGAAGCTGTATTTTTGATACTTGTATAACTAGTAATTATTATTATAATGATTATAATTATTAAAATTATATAATATTTATTAATAGATGATGTGACCACATCAGGAACATTGTTTTGTGGATACACATTTTGGTCACTTGTGAAAATGCCAGAAAATTTATATAATATAATAATGGCACCAACAGCAATAACAACTAATAAAAAATATGAATAATAACTTTGCGTGATTTTTATGTCACCTTGTTTTGCCGCGGCATCTAAATCTTGGTATGCCAGCAACATTTCTTCTATTTTTTCCCTCTCGCTAATAAGTTGTGTATAACTTTGTATTAACTCTTTGTTCTGTTCTTGGCCTTCTGATTTAATAGTGTTGTATAATGGCGTGGTTTGTTTAATTATTTTTTGAATTTCCGAATTTGTTTTTATTAATTGTTTATTGGCACTTTCTATTGTTAATAAATATTTTTTGGCTTCTGGTATAATCGCTTTGTCGGTATCTAAAGCAGGTGTCAATTCTCCTTCCCCACTTCTTAACCAACACATAGCTTTACCATTTGCGTCTGGACTAAATGTTGCTCCACTACATTTTGAGTTGGACGCACACAATGCTTTACATTTTTCTACAGTGACTCCATTATAAACACTTTGAGCTCCTGCTTGTCCAGTGCCCCAAAATTTTTTTCCAGGAATTACAATATAATTCGGTGAAGATTTATCGACTGTTTTGTTAGCGTTTTGTTGTAAATAACTAGTATAATCAGCTACGGCTTGTTTATAAGTGCTTAATTGTAAACTATAATCTTTTTTTAATTTTTCTAAATTCAATGTAGTTTTTTTTGCACTATCAACTTGCTGTTTTATATTTTGTTTAACTGAATTTTCATTTTTATTATTGCTGCTCATTTATATAATAAAAGAAAACAATACTAATTTTTCTTTGAATAAAAATAATATATTATTGTTGTTAAAGAGAGAAGAAAAACACTTGGCACAATCAAATTATTGTGCTCACTCATATTATTTTTTGATGTATTTTCTCCAAACAATTTTTGTTTTTTATTTTTGTATTCGACATCTTTAATTATATTTCTAATATATTGTGCGTTGCTATTTTTTACGTAATCATTTAATACAGGATTAACAGTAAATAGTGGTCGGTGTCTATGTAATAAAAACATCATTTAATTAAAATTTAATTATATTAAAAAAATCAAATTTTAATTCATTGTGTTGAAATTAAAGTTCTTAGATATATAGACACCAACCGCGACAGTGCTTAAAACCAATCCCCAATTTCGCACATAATCCATATCATAGATTTCGTTATAATTGTTTATAAGCGCTTTGGAACTATTGTATTCATCTTCAACAAGACCTAATTTGCGTCTTAATTCACGATTTTTCTTTCTCTCTTTAGAAAGTCCAATGTCTAATTTTTTGAAGGTTTGATTCACATTGTCTATATTTACGTCAATATCATTTGACACCATAAATAAAGAAGAACTTATTGCGTTCAAATTTTGCTTTATATTGTTAAACATATTCTCAAATTCAGGATTATTTGGGTCTTTATTGTATAAAACAAAATATTTGTTAAAATCGTCTAAAATGGGTGGCAATTGTTCTTGTAATGTTTTCGTTTTTTCTTTAAATGATTGGGGTTTTTCAAATTGATTCAATAATTGTTTTTCATTAGAATAATCCATTATATATAATTCATTATAAAAATTAAAAATTTGTATTTTCCTCAAAACTGAGTTGTTTATCTAAAAACTCTTGAGTTTCACTAAAACCTCCAATAAATGAACCATCATTAAATATCATTGGAAATATCTTACATTCTTTATGCGTTAAATTTTTAATAAAGGATAAAAAATATTCTTTATCTTCAATTAAATATTCGTCGCAATTAATCTCAATAAATGTTAAATTCTTGTCGGAAAATGTTTTTTTTATTCTTGTACAATTTGGGCAACCACTTTTGCTGTAAATTGTGAAGCCTGTGTCTTGGGGTTTCTCTATATTTATACTATTATCCATAATAATATAAATATTATACAAAATACTTTTATGATTTTTCTTTAATCAGTAAATTAATTTTTTAAATACAAATTCTATAGTAATCTGCTCCAATAGCTGTTTTGCTCGGTCTAACTATATGACACAATTGTCCAGGTCTTAATCCAATTGCTCGAGACACTGGGTCAAACCTTGAAATATCAGGAAATTGGATTTTATCCGTAATGTTATACTTTTTCATTATTTCAACGACTCCAGATTCAGAAACTATTGTATGTTTGGGCACCAATTTATGATTCAATATGTTAAATTGTAATCTTTTAATATTTTCGATAACAATAAATATGCCGTCGGTTTCCCAAATGTGCTTAAGCTCGTTAGTTAATGTTTCGTTTATTTCATCCTTAATAACTATAAACAATGTATCATCCTTTTTTAATATTTCTTCTAAATTAAACAAATCATCTATCATTTCCTGAAGATTGGCTGGACGAATTGTCTTCCCCAAATAATAACGGATATATATCTTTTCTTTTCGCTTAGTAACTGGATTTTCTTCCTTTTTCTCTAAAAGCATGTCCAATTGATTATTTTGCTTCATTGAATTGACTTCGCTAATACTGAAATTTGAATAATCCTCAATATTATATCCTTGCTTACCCATTAAATCTAGAATAACATTTCTAGAAGTATAGACAGTTGAAATTAAAGCACTTGAGTTCTGACTTGCCATTATATAATATAATATTAACATAAACATTTATTTTTATTTCATTTTTATTTATAATGTTATTTTTTTGGTAGAATCGCTTGAACTTGAACTATTGTCGCTACTATTGCTACTAATGCTTATTTCTTTTGTTTCGGAACTGTTGTTTGTACTTTCGTCTTTTGATTCTTCTTTTGGTGGTGGTTCAACTTCTAAAATACTAGGGCTTGTTGTAAGTGGTGATGTGTTAATTTGTATTTGTAATGGCGTCTGCGGTGGTGTATTAGGAGTATGCGGAGAAAAAGGAGTAAAAGGTGATGAGTTAGGAGCAGAAACAGGATTATATGGTGGCGAGTTAGGAGCAGAAACAGGATTATATGGTGGCGAGTTAGGAACATAAAAAGGTGATTCAGGTGTTAAATTGCCAGGTGACTGAGGATTATATAGTGGCGAGATAGGAGTAGAAAGAGGATTATACGGCGGTGAGTTAGGGATATACGAATTATCAGAATGAGGAGTAAAATTGCCATTAGGTCCTTCAATATATCCTTGATTATAAGGTCGAATTCTTGAAACCGGCACTTGTTGTTCAAGTTCATCATCATCATAACGCACATCATAAATTTCTTCACCTGCGCCATCAAATTTGACACTTTTAATAATTGCGTGGAAAAACTCACGAGTTTCTTCATTTTTAACTTCGACTTCTTGTCCTGTTTTATACATCGTATTTGCTTCGTGACTATTTGTTTCAGTATCTATATTAACTGGCTCAGGCAAAGAATCAGGACCTTCTTGTCTTTGTTGTCTTTGTCCTATCTTATTTTCCTTATAAATTTTGTCGCTCATATTTTTAGTATAATCCTTCGCTACTTCCTTAAGGTCTTGATTGCCAACTTGTAATAGTTTATTTACATTATCCGAATAAGACATGCTCAAAAGTTGGTCAACATTTTCATCTGTAATTATTCGCATTTGTACATTCATAACTTGCAACTCTTGCATTAATAGTTTTAAAGAATACGGCACTCTTAGTATGCTAAATGAACGCCCAAATTTGCTCAAGTTTTTGATATTTTGTGTTCCATCTGGATTGCTAGCAAACTTAATTGGGCCGTCCGCATATGGACTCAAGAATAAATTCTTCTCTTCATTGTAAATAGCAATTGCGCCTGTTTTATTACAAACCGCAATAAAATATTCGTCGCCACGAATCATAAAAGATTCATTCAAAAAATACGACATTCCGTGCGCGAGTACTCCGTCACGCTCCATTTCACCAATACGAAGTCCACCATCATTCGCGCGTCCTTGAACAGGTTGTTTCGTCAACATTGTATTCGGTCCACGCGCACGATAGTTGATTTTATCTTTAACCATGTGTTTCAAACGCATATAATAAGTAGGACCAATGTAAATATTTGCTTCCAACTGTTCACCCGTCATACCATTATAAAGTAATTGATTTCCACTAGAATGGAAACCACTTTCCACCAATAATGGCGCATATGTTGAATAATTGGCACCTTTTACTTGGAACGCGGTGCAGTCACCAAATGCTCCATAACTAGTACAAACTTTGCCAAATAACGACTCGACGATTTGTCCAATTGTCATACGAGATGGAAGAGCGTGTGGATTAATAATTAAATCTGGCCTTACACCGTCATCAGTAAAAGGCATATCTTCTTCAGGAATAATGAGACCTAAGGTTCCTTTTTGTCCCGCCCTCGAAGCCATTTTGTCACCAATTGCGGGTATACGTTCTTCGCGAATCCTGACTTTCGCAATATTAAAACCTTCTTCTCCCAAAGTTATAAAGGATTTATCTACAAAACCGAGCTGTCCTTTCTTCGTTTTCACCGAATCGTCAATCCATACATCTTTATTTTCTAAATTCGAATTAATTTTGCCAATTACAATCACCTTATCATTCAATTCGGTATTTTCTTTTACTAACCCGTGGTCGTCCAAGTGACTATAATCATATCCTTGTTTAATTTTAACCACATTATTTTTTTGTATATTCGCAAATTTCGAACTAGTTGAACCGGTCACTTTCGAACTTTCTTCACGTGCTTCATACATTGAATAATACGTTGTTCTAAAAATGCCGCGCGCAACTGACGCCTCATTAATCAAAATAGCATCTTCCACATTATAACCAGTATAGGACATAATTGCTACAATCGCGTTGACACCATAGGGTTGTTCTTCGTTATTAATATACTCCATATATCGCGATTTAATTAACGGAATCTGTCCGTAATTCAAAACAACACCCATTTTGTCAATGCGCATTTGATAATTGGAATGATAAACAGAGACAGCTTGCTTACTTTGTCCGCACGAAAACGCGTCACGAGGAAATGGGTTATTTTCAGGATATATAATTTGATTTCCCATAACACCCAAAATAAGCGACGGGTCAATTTCCATATGAGTATAATATTTACTCTTTTTAAGGTCATCTGGATTTATGGCCATTAATGCGGACTCTTCTTCGGCAGTGTCAACGTAATCAACAATCGATTTATTTTTGTGTAAAAATTCATAAACCGATTCTTTGTCATTACTAATATTATACAAATCTTTAAAATCATATAATTTATTGTTTTTTATATTGAACGATTCATCCGATTTTTTTTTTAATCCTGATACTATTTGTTCCCACGCAACATTGTCTTCATTTAATTTTTCAATAAATTCCTTTCTATTGTAACTTAGTAAGCCGTTTTCGATATAATAAATAGGTCGCGTCAATCTTCCTGCGTCAGTGTAAATGTATACTTCATTGTGTTCATAGTCAAACGAAATACTTGTAAATACTGGTATTACACCATTTCTTCTAAATAATTTTAACATTTCAACCATACCCATTTCACCGTGACCAGAAGAAATCGGATTATCAATAACGCCTATCCAAATTCCATTAACAAATACTTTGGAATTATTAGCTAAATACTCTGTAGAACATTCTAATTTCAACTTTAGCGGCGTATTTGCTCTTAACCATTTAATAATCGGAATACAAGATGACCCACTAGTAATGTGAGTGCTAATAGACATGTGTTTATGTAGACCAATATTGCCACCGTCAGGAGTATCAAGTGGGTCAATAAAACCCCATTGGGAACTATTTAAAAGACGAGGACCTATCACTTTGGCACTAGAATCAAGTGGTAAATTGATTTTACGCAAATGAGAAATAAATGTATTCCAACTTAAACGATTCAAATCTTGTACAGCACCTAGACGTTTTGTGTGTTCTTCGGAACCCCAGTTACCCTTGAAGGCTTTCTTGAAACCAGATTCGACAATTCTTTCTTTAAAAAAAGTTTTAACATTGGACTCAATTAAACCAATAAAATTATCCTGGTATTTATTTGCTTCAACCGGTTTACCTTTTAGGTTTTTCTTCTCTCGTCTTGATAAAGTATCATCATCTTTGTATTCGCCTTTGTGATAATAATATTCTTCATCAATCTTTTGCGTAATTGCTTTCTTTTGTATTAAATAATACTCCCTAAACAAATCATAAATGAGAGAACCTGTTAATTCAACTCTTTTAAAACGAAAATTATCACGGTCTGTTGGTTTTTCCTCCTTATTATAAACTTTTAATAGGCGAAACGTCATATAACCAACAAAATACGCCTTATCTAAAAAGTTAAGTTCACCGATGTGTGGCAAAAAATAATCCGATAAAATTTCCATTACACTAGATATTGTGCCGCGTTTTGTGAAACTCGCAATGTATTCCAGCGCAGTTTCTTGGTTGAAAATTTTATTTGCGTCATGAATGGATGGTATAAAAAAATCAACATAATTGCTATTTTTTTCAATATCCAATAAGCAATAGCGGATTATGTCTTTGTCTGAAACAACGCCGAGCGCTCGCATTAGAATAAAAAGTGGTATTGGTTTTCGCACATTTGGCACAGAAACAACGATTTGATTATTGCTGTAACTCGGTGAAGGCGCTACAATTTTAATAGCACTTGTTCGAATAGCTTTGGAAGTATCTTCTGAAACGGAACGAACTTCGGCAGAATGACTGTAAATGTCGTCATCTTTGTTTTTCCTTATATAAAGCATATTGTCGGCAAATTTTTCTTGCGATATAATAACCTTTTCTTTTCCATCTATAATAAAATATCCACCATAATCATTTCTACATTCGCCCATATTAAAACGAACATCTTTTGCTAGTGATTTTAAAATACATAAATCCGATTGAAGCATAATAGGAAAACGGCCTAGATAAATCTTGTCTAATTTTATACTATGTTCTTTTTTTTCATCGGCAACATAATAAATAAAATCGACGTCGACATCATAATGTATTGTTATTCCATAAGTCATATTTCTTAATCTTGCGTCATTCGGAAACATATAATGCGCATTATTGTCATCATAAATAATGGGTTTTCCGAAATAAATACTTTTTCCGTCTTTTCCACCTAAATACAATAGACACTCATTTCGTTTATTAGATGCTTCACCTTCTTGTTCTCTCTCAATGAATCTAATTGGATTGTTTTCGTGAAATACTCTCTTTATCCCATTTTTAAAAAACTCGTTGTATGAGTCTAAATGATGAGCTACTAAATTATTGGGATTATCTTTAAAATATCTATCAATTATCTTCCAAGATATGTCTTCTTTTTTTTCTTCGTGAGTCATTTTATATTATAATAATCATATTTTTTTAAAATATAATTATTCATTATTATATAATTTAATTTAATTTAATTTTATTTTTTATTTTTCTTTGATTTATTTTTCATATGTCTACTCTTTTTAGTCAACTTAAAGCCTCCTTTGGTTTTTTTAGAAGAAGAAGAAGAAGAAGAAGAAGAAGAAGAATCAAAATCAGACGAAGCAAAATCAGACCATGGTTTGCTCGGCCTATCTTTAATGTATGGCGCAAATTTTTCATATTGTCTATGTTCTTTAAAAAACTCTTTAGCATCAAAAGGCATTCCACAAGAATTACCAAAACGCCCAGAAAATGACATTTTTTTCGCCATAGCTGTATCACAAACAATGCCATCTACTGCACCATGTGGAGCATAGGGTTTGGGTCTACTTTCTTGTGACATAAATTCTCTCGCATCTAAATCATAATGCGAACATACTGTTCTTGAACAAGGGTTGTTGTCTTTTTTCAAATAAACATCATAATGGTCAGCTATTATTTCTTTTGCAACATCAATGTTAATTTTGCCTTTATGCTTATCCATAAGGTCATTAAGACGGACCAGTCTGGCGCCTTGATGTCTTCTAACATCGTAAAAACCGGAATTATTCACTTCTAAATTTCGTATTCTTTCATCATAAGGTGCATTGAATCCAATAAAAAACCCATTTTTTGTTCTTTCTATGTTGTGATATTTTAGTCCTAATTCAATTCGAAGAATCTCATTTGTATTTATATCGCCAAACAACCAAGAGTTCGCATAATCACCGGAATTTTCCTTTAAAAGTATTTCACAATATTCATCCAATGTATTTCCATATTGCATTGCTTGTCTGATACGATAACCAATTGGGTATTTTTTTTCGTATGGAAGAAAACCACCAATTGTTGTTTCAGTTCCAATTATTCCTTTTGCCGTAACAAAAAAATCGGTTCCACTCCATATCCAACATGGCGATGTTTGCATAATAAAACGGTGTCCCTTTTCAGGATTTAAATCCAATACTATATTTGAAAATTGTCCATCAATGTAATCACTAAATGAATTGTGTGCGCAAACTATTTTTCCATCAGCCGTCCAATCTCCAACTGCTATAAATGCGCTACATTTATCTTTAGCACCACCTTCTTTGCCTCCACGACTGTCAGATATTAATGAATACCAATAAGGTATCGACATGTAAAAATTCCAAGCAATAATTTCGTCTATTGTTGTTTTACAACCATTCGCAATACAACCTTCAACAATGCCCTCCATTTCTTCATAAAACTCTGAAAACTCTTTCTTTGTCATTTCTTTAAAACCTTCGTTGACTTTTTCAATAAAAAAATCCCATGTTTGTCCATATGCTTCCATCATTAAAAATACCAATGTTTTTTGAATCTCAATAAATTCTTTGGCACATAAATAACCATAAGCATATCCTCGTTCGCGTGGTTTTCCGTGAATTGAAATATATTTCCAGCCATCTTGTTCATATGAAAAACCATTTTTCACCTCTTCTTTTTGTTCTCTTTTTTGTTCTTTTTTTTCTAAATCCATTTGTATATATATTGCATTTATAAAATTATTATAAATGAAATTATTTTATTAAATATTTATCATAAACAAACCCATAACAACAAATAATAGAATAAAAGGTAATAATACTAACAACCATGAAATATTAGTATGTCCATCTTTGCATATTAAATTAAGAATCCATGTCCAAAATAATATATAAATTAATTCAACTATAAACACTGCAGCTGTGCTAGGAACACGGCATGAAAATGAACCCATAGTGTAAATGCTTTGATTTCCTAGATTTTGTAATGTAATCATTGCTAAAGCAATTATTGATATAACAAAATAGAGTGAAGCAGGTGTACACAATTCTTTTATGTTTGTTGGAAAAGGTGCCATTATGTATTACATATAGAAAAAACATTTATTAAATTGTATCTTACATCATAGCCGCTTTTACTGTAGCTAGATTCGGCACACTTTGAAATTGTCCTTTCCAAGGCAAAGGGCTTACAGGAGCGGCATAGCCAGTTATACCATTATATGCTGTTCCTAACCCATATTGAAATTGTCTTCCTAAATTAATTAAATCCTGTGATAAAAAATTTGATAAATTACCTCCTCTTTGTTTTTTGGTTCTTTTATTTTTTTTCTTTCCTCCTCCTAGAAACGGAGGCTGAGCACCTACAACTTTCATATCTAGTTGAATGTCTCCATTTTCAAATGTATTTAACGGGTAATGATTACCGTTACCATTAACGCCGTCTACACCTGGCCAACTGCTAAGGTTTGGTGTCCAAGGTTTACCGACTAAAGCATTTTCTGAGCCACCTCTTTGAAGTTGTGAGTTTAAAAAAAGATTGCTTTCTGGAAGAATGGCTGGTCCAGGATTAGGATAAGCATTTGGATAACTAGATGGGGAACCGCCTAAATGTCTTCTTTTTGTTTTCTTACACCCTTTTTTATTACATCCTTTCATTCTATAAAGTCTTTGTTTGCCAGCACTTTTTCTACGAGTTGCCATATTTATATATTACATTGAGAAATTATTCAATGTCAACGTGTGTAAGGAAATGTCTTCGGCAACACATCTTTTTCATATTTAATTCATCTAATACTTCGCCTTCAGGTGTTTTTTCGTGAAATTCTTTTGTTAAATAAAGCACCTTGTCAAAATTAATTGAGTCTTTGTTGAAGCCTTTGGCTAATTTCTTCTTACGCACTTCTTCTATGTAAAATCTATATTTGTCGGCAATTACCATGCCACATGAGAAACATTTAATTGGAATTATCATTCTTATATACTAATCTATAATATATTATTCTTATATCTTTTTTAATTTAATTCAATTTTTTATTTAATATTTTAAAATATATAAAATAATATATAAAATAATATATAAAATAATATGAGTAACCCACAAACATTTTATAGTGTAGGAGGCATTGATTTGTCAAATATTTTTCAACCTTATGCGAGTGGCACTAAAGCATCAGCAACAGGATATACTGTATCTGGATATGGTGATTTGAATAATATTTTCGCACGTTATACATCCGGTTTTAAAGCATCAGAAACAGGTTACAAGGTAACTGGTGGTGTGGATTTAAATAATATTTTTGCCCCTTTACCTTTTACTACAACAGCAGCATATCAATATGTTTCTGGTTACTACATTATTACATTTACTACAGACGGAACAATAACATTTTATTCATCTATTTCTAGCGCTTCAATTATATGTGTTGGAGGTGGTGGTGGAGGTTCTGCTAGTGCCGGTGCTTTTGGGCAGCGCGGGAGAGGTGGTGGTGGCGGTGGAAACTATCAACTTAATAGTCAAAACCTAATATCAGGTACTTATTCTATAACTGTTGGATTTACAGGTGTAGGTGGAGGTGGAGCTGGAGGTGCAGGTCGAGTTGGTGGGTCAAGTATAATTAATAATCCATCTAGCACCACTATTCTTTCATGTTCTGGTGGTGATGGTGGCACAACATCTGCTGCTGGTATTGGCGGAACTGTGATAGTAGGAACAGGTGGAAGCGGTGGAAGCGGTGGAAGCGGTGGAATCGATAGTGTATCTTATTCTTCACCATTTTCAATACCTCCTTCGCTTACATCTTATATAATGAGTTCATATAGTGGTGGCGGTGGCGCCGGTGCTCTTGGAAATAATGGTGGTTCTGCTGGTTCAAATGGGTTAGCAGGTGTGGTTGGTGGGGCATCAAATAAGCAAGGAGAAGATGCGAAAACTTATGGTAGCGGTGGTGGCGGAGGAGGAACTACCACATCAAGTAGTCTAAATTATGCAGGTGGAGACGGAGCACCAGGTGTAGTTATATTTTATTTTCAATATCCGTAATAATCAAATTACTAATATAATAATTTAAACATAATATAATACTCTTAAATATATTATGCTTTCGAAAATAACTGAATTTGCGAATAACAATCAAACACGTGTTGATTGGGACGAATATTTTATGTCAATTGCCGTTCTCGCTTCTCAACGCAGTCCCTGTAAGCGTCTCAATGTCGGCTCTGTGATTGTGAAAAATAACCGTCTTATATCGATGGGTTATAATGGTTATATATCAGGAGCGCAACACATTAGCCGTGTTCAAGACAATCATGAACAATCGATTATTCACAGTGAAGTCAACGCCATTGCCGATTGTGCCAAACGCGGCGCCAGTTTAGAACACGCTAAAATATATATAACACATTATCCTTGTCCAAACTGTTTTAGGTCTATTGCTGCTTGCGGCATCAAAGAAATTATTTATTTAGATGACTATAACAATAATCCAATTGTTCAAGAATTAGCAAACGACTCGTCAATCGTAATTAAAAAACTCTAAAATTAATTAAGTAAAATTATTTATATTTTAAAATCTCTTCGTTTTTTTATATTTTTTATATTTTCTTTTTTTTATTTTTTTTCTAGTAAGTCTCCCACCAAGTCTAGAACGTGGCAATTGCGGTCTTAATTTATTATTGCCTCTAGCATTATTCATTTTTTCAAGATTTTCTATTTCATATATAATGTCACATATAAAATTTAAGAACCAACCTAGTAAATCCATAATAAAATCGTGCGTATCTGCTACATAAGTTTTACTTCTAATAACACTAAAATCCTTCATAACTTTAGTTTCGTTTAGACGTTCTACTTGACCATTATCATTTCTTTCTATATAGTCTCTAGCGCCAATTATGTTGTTAACACATTGGTAAAATATATCCCTAGTAATAGTTATATTTTGTATTCTAATATTTTTCAATGCATCAAAAAATTTTCTACATATTATTTTCCAATTTTGTAAAATAATAGAAACAATTTTTATAGTTCTAGTTTTTCCGCATGCATTGATAATGCCTAATATGTGTCCAAATGTTTTTATATAATTAATATCTAAATAATGTGTTCCTTCGGTATTAATATTTTGAAATATTATTGAATATTTTTTTAAAAAATTTATTAATGACAATGTCAACGAATATAAAAGGTTTGAGAATAATAAAAATATTTTCTTTGCTAGTTTTCTGTCTTTTTCATCTTTACAATCACCTCCAATATATATATTTGAACCACTGCCGCTATCAAATAATGATGTTATTAAATTATAATATTGTTCTTGTGTATCACCCGATATATTATGACCATTTATAATAGCAATCTCTTTAATCAATGGTTCAACTGCTTCATCAGGATTAATTGGACAAACAATAATGTCAGATTTTATTTCAGTAGTTGCTTCAGATATGTCTAATAATTTTGAAACACTAAAGTTACCTGCTTCATTTTCATCCGAAAATATTTTTTCAACAGATGCCATATATAACATCATTATTTTATTTTACAATATTTTAGAATTTATTGTGGACAACCTGCGCCATAGCATTTGTTTTGAAAATAATAACTTGTGGCATTTGTCTTTCTATTTTTATAAGTGGGGCCGTTTGCGTCGCCAGCTACGCATTTTTTATTGGTAAAAACGCAACAAGACGTTTCATTACAATTTTTCTTTGTTAATTTACCACAAGACTCGTTTAAAGTACTACTAGAACCTTTATGCAAATCGCAAAACGCGCGCGGTCCTGTTGCTAAATTTTGTCTGTTGGGTTCAAGACCTTCAACAAGTAAAATTTTTTTTTGTGGTTCATCAGTGTTCAAAAGATTAACAAGTAAATTTATTACAGCAAATATCAATAAAACAAAAACGCCGGCCTTTAGGATATGTTTTATTTTTTCGTCCATTTAATATAATTAAAGCAAATATATTTTATTTATATATATTATATGTCAAAAACGCGTAAAAATACGAAAAATTATTTACAGAAAATAACTAATACAGGGAAAAAGGCTATTCCGGTCTTAAAAACTGTTGGACGCACCGCTAAAGATGTTGCGGTTGAGTCTGTCCCTATTATCGAAAAAGGTGTATCCAAAGTTTATGGTACAATGGTAGAAGGATTTGACTTAGGTGTTAAAGGCGTTCAAGGCATTACAAACAAAATGTCAAAAAAAACAAAGAAAAAACGAAGTAAACGTCATTATAAAGGTCGTAAATAAATCATAAAATAATTATAAATATATATAGTTATTTTATATATAATTTCTTTTTTAGGAGTAGTGCTATCTAGGTTTGGCATATTTAAATGATAATAATTTTTAACTAGTTACACTTCTATTATGGGTCCAGATTTTCAACCGCGAATTTTACAAGGCATAAATAGTGTAACTTCTACAAACTTAGCGGGTTTGATAGACGACCAAAAATGCTAGGATTAGATAACAGTCTAACTAATATTTTTAGAAATCATGAATATCAATTCAATGGGCAGAAATTTATTGATTTTACTAAACTTAATATGCCTCAAAATGTCAATATAATAAATGGAGACATTGACGGTAATAAAAGTTTTCCAGTTCCAGGAATCGCAAACTTAATACTCGTAAATATAAAAACAACAAATCAAAAAAAATAAATCTAGAAAGAATAGATTTTTTAAGTTAAACTTCGCGCAACTGAAACCCTTTTGTTGTTTTGACTCGCTTATGTTTTACGTCCTTTTTATGAAAATCTGTGTGACAACTTTCGCACAATGTCATCAAATTCGCTAATTTATTTTTATGAAATACATTATCTGCGCTTTCAATAATTCCATCATCATTTGCGTCATGTTGATGTTGTAAATGATGTACTTCGGTTCCCATGTTTTTACCGCATTTTTCACAAAGATTCACTATCTTTTTTGAGTTATAATGAGAAGCTTTGAGAGAAAGTAAACTCGATGATTCTGGATTGTACTTCATTCTTATATTATACGCCGCCTCCAAAAAATCATTCGGTAGACTCAATGATTTACATACCTCTAAACCATATAAATTATTACCTGGACCATCACGCAGTTTGCGGTCATAAACCAATACATCGTTTTCTTTATCATATATTACCGCCATGTGTTTGAGAGAAACGCTTTTCAAATCGGTAATTTCATCATAATTGACAATTTCGTGTAAATGTGTAGCAAATATAAAACTACTCTGGCATTGATATAGTTTCTGAATTCCGGCCACAAAAATGCTAATGGCTGATGTATTTTCAGTTCCTGAGCACAACTCGTCACCCAATATCAAACTGTTTTTGTCGGCAAGGCGCAATATAGTGCGAAGTTCCGACATTTCGACGGCAAACGTGGATAACCCTTTAAAAATATTATCATTGCCTAGAATACGTGTAAAAATATAATTATATGGAAAATAATCAAACGAAGAACAAGGTACAAATAGTCCTGATTGTGCCATGATGAGTGAAATGCCTAGAGCGCGAATTAAACTAGTTTTGCCAACCGCATTTGTTCCATATAAAAGCATACCATCGTTTTTGCCATCACCTAAATTAATATCATTTGTGACATAGAGCTCATTGTTTTGTAATTGTTCGATTAGACAATGACGTAGTTTTTTTGCGTCTACAAAAGACTTGTCTGATTTCACAATGCGGGGTTTGCAATAATTATACTTTTGGGCGATAGTTGCTTTGGTATATAGAATGTCAACATGCGTAATAAAATTAATAATGGATTCCAATTTTTGCTGATACATTTCAAAAGCAGTGACAAATTTATTAAATACCAATAGTATCTGGTCTTTCAACGAAGATTTAATAGATGATATATTTTTACATAAACCTGTTATTTGTTCATCTACAATGGCGTTGTTTGATGATGATTGCTTTTCAAAGCTAAATTGACTTTTTGACACCTTGAAATCGAAAGTTTTTTTCTCACTAGCATTATCATTAATATAGTTTAACTTAACAATAGATGTGGCTTGCGGAAGCGCATCTTCCAAAATTTTACACCTGCGTGACGTACAAAGAAGACTATAATTATTCTTTTCAGTTTCATGAATTTTCACATAATCAGTAGTTTTTCCTTTCTTCTCTTTGTTTTCAATTGTCACACTCAAATAGTCTCGAATTGCTTCTAATTTTAATTCGGATTCTCTTAATGTATCTGTTTTTTTGTCCAATTCGCCGTCGACATTTCTCTCGATAAAATTATTTTCAAAATTTTGTAATTGGTCAATATCTTTGGCTAATTCCAAAACCAAATTTGTTTTAATGAACCCAGTAAGTTCATCGCAGTAGTCTTTAATTTGTAAAATGTTGGTTTCAAAAACACCCAAATATAGCATTATTTGCGAATCGAGAGAAATCTTGTCGTAAATTTTTGAAATCAATACAATGTTATTATAAAGTGTGAAAAACGATTTTGGTGTGATTTTTTTTAGGAATATTTGCCTTTCGTTTTTCGAAATATCTTTAATACATGACAAATTTGATTTTAAAAAACTATTATAATTATCATCTGTTAAATACGTCATAAAATATTCAGTAATGTCATATTCACGCTGTAGATATTCTATATTTGTAGTAGGGTTCAAAAATTTATACGCGAATTTTCTGCGACCCATTGGCGTCAAACAAATATTCAACATTTTTAAAACAGACGAATATTTGCCGTTGTATGTGCTGTCGTCGATTACGTTTAATTGCTTTAACGAGTGATTTGCTAGCACTAATCGGTCAGAACAATTTTCAAAAATAGGTTCAGCTATTTTATTGACAAGATGCGGATTATGCTGGTAAACAAAATCCAATAAATAGCAAAACGATTGTGCGGCAATGTTATTATTGTAGAAATTTTGGAAAAATACGTCAAAATCGTCTATTTTGTAAAACTTTGCTATAATTTCTTTTTGATACGTTTGTTTTTCACAGTTCTTAACCCTTATGACTTTTTGCGTATGCGATTCTTTCTCGTTTGTAGTACATATTTTATGAATCAAATTACATTGAATTCCGGCATAACTAATAATGTAATCCATTTCATTTTCGTTTGGTAAATTAGAAATAAAAATGACTTCACTTGGATTATAAATAGAAATAAAACGCTCTAATTCATCATATGTAGTAGGATTATTTAAATATGCTTCTTTAAATTGGAAAATACTAGTTTTTCCAGTGAAAATATCTATATTGGCAATTCCTACGACAACATATTTACCTTTCATAAAAACCTTGTTTTCTATTAAATCGACCCAAATACAAGTAATATTGTTGGTTAGACTCTGCGATTCATTTGAAAAATAGGTACCTGGTGAAAAAATCCCAGCGCAACTCCGCGTAGTATTTTTGACGGCTTCGTCTTGGGTATAAACAACTGCTGTAAAACCAGCATCTTGTATTTTCCTCAAATATTTTTCTATCATAATGTCCTTAAAACCAGCCATTAATATATCATCTGTGCCAACACATACGTTTTTTTCGACAACATTCAATTCGCATATTTGAGAGAAATCATTGATTTTACTCCCACTAATAGTATTCGTATTTTTATTAATTTTTGCGTACACTTCAAAAAAACTACCGACTTGCATTAGTAAAATTGTATTTTCACCATATTCGTCTTGATAACTTTTTGTTAATTCAAAATATTCTTTAATGAGTGCCATTGTGTGTTTATGCTAATACATTTTATATTAATATCTTTAATTGTATTTTATTAAAGATATTTATAAAGCAACATAATATTCACTTTTTACAGAAATTAGTTCGTGTAATATTTTATCTTTTAAATATTTAAACCAATCTTTTGGTAATATATTTAATGTATAATAAAAGAATTTCAAAATTATCAATAACCATGACGCGTAAAATGGTAAAAATATTTGTTTTCGTTTGACATTTAATATATATTCCTTATTTTTTTCTTCATAAATAGAAAATTCTGTGGAAAAATTATTTTCCGGCTCTTCATATAATATTTTAAAACCATTAACTAATTCATTTGTATTATTTGATTTAATAATAAATTTTTTTAACTCAACCACATTGCCTGAAGTGTTATTTAAAAAACATTGTATTTTGGTTACGGTACTTTTTATATTATCTGTAAATATCATTATATCAATATCACTTGAATTTGGAATGTAATCATCGCGTTGTATGCTACCAAAAAAATATATTGGCAAATCAATATAATTATTCATTTTGTTAAAAAATGTTTTTTCATATGGCGATAAATTATTTTTCGTAGTTTCCATAATAATTTATTATGAGATAATAATATTATAATTCATCTAACATAATAACCTGCGTCATTTCTTTATTAAAATGTCTGATTCCATTAAAATAATAATCAAATACTCTGCTTTTCGAGTTGATATAAGTTTGTTTTGTTATTAAATGTAATTTATAGTATAATATTTTTAATATATACACTGGAATTATTATATACAAAGGAAAATTATTTATATCATATATGTGTTGTAAAACATCTTTGCGGTTTTTCTCATCATAAACAAGTAAATCAAATTCAATACCATTTTCGGCATTTTTATATTTAATTTTATATCCTACAATAACTCCTTTATCATTAACTCTGTGTTGTTGAAATATTTTTTTTGTTTTATCTTTGCTTATATTCAAATAATTTTGGACCTTTGATAACATACTTTTAACATTATCAGTTATAACTACAATGTCTACATCACTTGAATTGCTAAAATAATCAATGCGTTTAATGCTGCCATAAAAATAGAGTTCGGTATCTAGATATTTTTGTAGATTTTTAAAAAATTTATATTTATATTCTCCTAATCTATCTTTTATGTCTTCCATATTAAAATAAGTGAAGATTTTATTTTACATTTCCTTATCATCCTTAAGTAAATTATGTAATAAAGTGTCTGAATTACTATTTGTAATTTCACCTGCTAACATTGACGCTTCATACATCTTTCTTAAAACATCATTTGGCGCATTGCTTCCCACTTTAATTAAATTATGGTCTTTCAAATAACTCTTTATATCATTCACCGATTTCTTTTTCAACTCTCTTTGAGCATTTAAAACTTGTTTTCTTGTATTTCTATCTTTTATTAGAACGCCAACACTTCTATTGTTTTTTGTTTTACCAAGTGTATATTTTTTACGAATAGTCCTTTTCAAAATTTGTTTATGTTGTTCATTGCCCCCATTATTTATTACAGGAATTACACTAGTATTTACGCCAGCTAAAATATCATCATTTGAAATGTGAGTTGTTGTAACATTTTCTTTAATATTTGTAGCATCATTTGTAGTAACTATTTGTTTTTCCTTAATTTTACTTTTAAGTTTATTCAATCTATTTTCTCTTTCGCTTATTGTATTAGAATCAATCACTACAGATAACTTTGGGTCAGTAACTATCATATTTTTTTGTGTTTTATTCCAATCTTTATAATTCGGTTTAATGCCATTTTTTAAACAACCATATGGCACAGCATTGTCAACTTTATATGGCTGCGATAATACAATAGGCGGTGCTGCTTGTATATTGGTAGAAACCATTAGGTCTTTCAGCTCTTCTGGTAAATCTATATTTACATGTGGTAATTCTGAACTCGATAAAAGAGATTGATAATTTTTCACAGTTTTCCGTTCTAATTCTTCTTTTAATCTTTGTTTATTTGCTTCATTTGTCGCCTTTTGTTCGTCGTCCTTCTTTTGTTTTGATAATGTTTGCAGATAATTAATTGAATCATTAAATTCATTTGTGTAATCTTCTAAATCAACCAAATTTGGTTTACTTATATTATTTTTGCTTATGCTGTCATTATGATTTACATTTGATAATTTTGTCTTGTTATTTTCTAAACCTTCAGTTTCTTTTTTTTTATGTTCCTTAATTCTTTTCAGAAGTTTATTTTTCAAAACATTTGGTGATATCAAAGGAACGTTGGCTGGCTTTTGTGGTTTTTCTCGTTTTTTTCTAGTTTTCCCAATACTAAATAAATCTGGATTAATATCTATTGTTTTTTTTGACATTTGTATTAATATAATACACAAAAAACTATTTATATAAACAACACATTAGGAATAAAATTAAGAATAAATAGAACTAAACAATTGTTTTTTAATATTTTCATTTTCCTTCCTATTTTTAATGTCGTCATTTTTTAAATATAATCCAAAACCTTTTTCTAAATCATTCAATGAAATCTTCTTCTTTTCAGCAGTCGGTTTACAAAAAACACGTTTACTATGCGCTATTTTTGTTTTTGCTAAAATCGTCTCTATGTCTCTGCCAAAAAACTTTAAATAATCATAATTTTTCTTGAAAAAATCCACATTAATTTTCGATTCTTCGTGTATTTCCCAACCAATGTCCTTCACCTTTTTGACAAATATTTTATGTAAATCTTCGGCACTATAATTGTCCGTTTTAAAACGCCATGTAAATCTCGAATCTAACCCCTGATTGTAATTGAAAAAACAATCCTTGAGTTCTTTTTCATATCCGGCAATAATTACCATTAAATTCTCTTTATTATCGCTTAATGCTTCACACAATGTATCAATACATTCTTTCGAGAAACTGTCTTTCTTATCTGAATTTCCTAAAGCATACGCTTCGTCTATAAAAAGCACACCGCCTAAAGCTTCTTTTATAACATCTTGTGTTTTAATAGCCGTTTGTCCCAAATACCCGGCTATTAAATCGCTTCGCGTTACTTTTTTAAACGTGCCCTTGTTTAATATACCAAGTTTGCTGTAAATTTTGCCCATCATTTTCGCTATTTCGGTTTTTCCAGTGCCAGGTGGTCCATAAATAACAGTATGCATGAAATCGCCGGATACATTTGTATTCTTATGTAATCCTTGAGCGAAATATAAAATCTGGTCGACTATATTGGCTTTTAATTCGGACATACCAATCATATTATTCAATTCTTGTAATGGTTCTTTAATATTGTGTAGAGCTTTCATATTGATATTGTATTTGATTTCAGGGTCCAATTTATATTTTTCAGTTAGTTTGATAATGTCGTCAATGTTGTTAATTTCAGCTTCAATTTCTATTGTTTCTTTTATTTTGATAGAGGATTCTTTAATTTCGCCTTTTACCTTAACATCCGAATCAATGTAAGGGTCCCTCTTTTTGGTGTAGCATTTAAATAGTTTGCTTACAATTTTTTCTTTTCCATTTTTTTCGTTTACAGATTCTTTATATTCATTTGGGTCGTCAATTTCCATATCCATACTTGAAATGTCGTTTTTTGTTTGTCCTGTAAAATTGCTTGAATCGAGCCCCTTTTTTTTATATTCCTCTACTAATTTGTCAATAATTGCGTTTATTTTAGAATTAACTTGTTCGGTTTTTCCAATGCTTGCAGTTTCTTTTTCTATAGGTTTTTCTTCACTTTTTATAACTTCGGGTTTTATAACTTCGCTTTTATCAAGAGTTATTAAAAATTTGTTGTAATTATTAATTCTGCTAGGGTCCATCTTCATTTTATTTTTCCGATTTAACATTAATTATATTGTAATATTGTTTTTCATTTATATCTTTTTTATAATATTTAATTATTATAAAGAGAATGGATAATAATTACGACCCGCTTATGTATGGTCATCATGTTGCTGCGGCACCTCCCATGCCTCAACAAGCAGAACCATTATTTATTGGACCACACAATCTTGTTGGACCAAGATTACCGCCAATAGATGATATTGTAGCAAACGACCCCGAAATTAGAAGAATATGTAGCGAATTAGCTACATTAAGCAATAATTTAATCGGCAATAATAAAGAAAAAATAATGGCTTTAGAGAGAGGACAATCACAATCATATCATCAAGCTCCATTTAATCAACAGCAATATTGGGGACCACCATTACTTTTAGAAGGTTGGGGAAATATTACTGAAAATACTCTAGTCCAACAAATAAAATTTTATGTCAGAATGGCTGCTAATCCAGAACCAAATAGACGCAGAAGTTTTAATTTTCAGACTGCGATAGATGCTTTACAAACTACCATACAAGATAAATTAAATACAAAATATAATAGCGCTGCCGAACTAGATAGTAGAAATATGTCGCATGGTTTTAATCCTAATCCAAACGCAAATAAAGAGATGTTTTGGGGAACGCCTAGCAATGTTGTTCTTGGTGCTGGGTCAATTGGAGGAATATTTCAACAAATTCTTGGAAGTACTAATTATGCGGGAGGACCACCGATTAATGATGTAAGACGTTATAGCGATTTAATATTACAATTATACAGAAGAATCCAAACAATATTAATTGAAAATGGGTTTCAACAAGGTGGTAAAAAACGAAGAAAACAAACTTATAAGAAAAGAAAACAAACTTATAAGAAAAGAAAACAAACTTATAAGAAAAGAAGAAGAACATATAAAAGAAATTAAATATATTATTAAAACGATTTAAAAATAAAATTGAAAAGTCAAATAACCGAAACAATAATGAATATAAATAACAATATATACACAGCAAAAATGAATTCAAATTCTGCTTCTTCTAATCAAAAAGAAAATAACGAAAATACAAATAATATATTTGATATCGAAAATGACCAATACATTGAAACGCCATGGAATATCATTGAATCGTATTTCAAGGGACAACATTTGGAGCGATTAGTTCGACATCAATTGGAATCGTATAATAATTTTGTAGGATACCAAATTATTAAAACGATAGAAATGTTTAATCCGCTTCACATTGCGTCAGACCAGGATTACGACCCCGTATCAAAAAAGCACTCACTAGAAATAATAGTAACGTTTGAGAATTTCAACATTTATAGACCGCAAATCCACGAAAACAACGGTGCAATTAAACTTATGTTCCCACAAGAAGCACGTTTGCGTAATTTCACATATGCGTCTAATATGACAATTGATATTAACATTAAATACATTGTGCGCTCAGGAGCTAACCTAGATAATATTCAAACATTTTACAAAACTATTCCGAAGATACACATTGGCAAGTTGCCCATTATGTTGAAATCGAATATTTGCGTTCTTAATCAATACAAACATTTTGAAAATACGCAAACCGGCGAATGTAAGTTTGATTCTGGTGGATACTTTATTATTAATGGCTCTGAAAAAACTGTTCTTGGGCAAGAGCGCGCTGCTGAAAACCGTGTATATTGCTTTAATGTTTCTAAGAATAATACTAAGTATAATTGGATTGCTGAAGTTAAGTCAGTTCCAGATTTCAAATGTATTTCGCCAAAGCAAATCAATATGATGATTAGTTCAAAAAATAACGGTTTCGGCAACGCTATCTACGTTCAGATGCCGCGAGTTAAACAACCAATCCCTTTATTCATTGTATTCAGAGCATTAGGCGTTATTTCAGACAAGGACATTTGCGATAGAATATTATTGGACATTCACAATGAGAAAAATAAACCTATGTTGGAAATGTTACAAGCATCCATTATCGAAGCAAACAAACATTTGACGCAGGAAGAATGTATTAGATACATTACTACTTTTGCGATGTATACGCCTATAAATATGGATAAGGAAACTGGTGCGAAAAAGAAATTAGAATTTGCTATGGATATTTTGAAAAATGATTTATTCCCGCATTGCCATAGCCAAACACAAAAAATATATTTCCTTGGATATATGACAAATAAACTGTTAATGGCTTCTTTCGAAATTGTTAAACAAGATGACCGCGATTCGTATTTAAATAAGCGTGTTGACTTAACAGGAAGTCTTCTAAATAACCTTTTCAGGAATTATTTTAACAAATTGGTTAAAGACATGGAGAAACAAGTTATAAAGGAAATTAATACCGGCTCGTGGAAATCAACGGATGACTATGAAAATATTATCAATATGACAAACATTTATAAAATTATCAAGTCTGCTACAATCGAAAATGGTTTGAAACGCGCGCTCTCGACCGGCGATTTTGGCATTAAACATACAAATTCAAATAAAGTTGGTGTAGCGCAAGTTTTGAATCGTTTGACATACGTTTCTAGTTTAAGTCACGCACGCAGAATTTCGACGCCAACTGATAAAAGTGGTAAGTTAATTCCTCCTCGTAAATTACATAATACGTGTTGGGGTTATTTATGTCCCGCAGAAACTCCTGAAGGAGCAAGTGTTGGAATTGTTAAAAATTTAAGTTATATGACACACGTAACGATTTATTCAAACTCAATGCCATTGTATGAATACATTATGCCTATTATAACTAAGTTAGAGGATGAAGGTTTGACATCTGTTGACCTTTATGAAAAAGTAAAGGTATTTATAAATGGCTCTTGGGTTGGAATCACTGATTCGCCTCAAGAATTATATACGATGTTGAAAGATAAAAAATACAAGGGCATTATTAACATTTATACATCGATTGTATTTGATTACAAATTAAAAGAAATTCGCGTTTGCAATGACGCCGGTAGATTAACTCGACCATTGTTACGGGTGAAAGACAAAAATATTCTTGTAAATGATAATGTTATCGACCAATTAAAAAATGCGGATTTAACATGGGATAATTTATTGACTAGCAGCAAAATCGAGGAATCTATTTTAGAATACATTGACCCCGAAGAACAAAGTTGGTCTATGATTGCTACGAAGCCAAAAGACATTGTCAATAAAGATGATGTCGCAGCTATTCATAAATACACGCACTGTGAAATTCACCCTTCAACTATTTTCGGTGTTCTTGCGTCGTGTATTCCGTTCCCTGAGCACAATCAATCTCCTAGAAACACGTATCAGTGTGCGCAAGGCAAGCAAGCCATGGGAGTTTATGTGACAAACTACGAAAATCGTATGGACAAAACAGCGTATGTCTTGAATTATCCTACAAGACCATTGGTGGACACACGTATTATGAATATGATTCAATTGAATAAAATCCCATCTGGAACCAATGTGATTGTTGCTATTATGACGCATACTGGTTACAATCAGGAAGACTCGTTGTTAATTAACCAAGGCTCGATTGACCGCGGAATGGCATTGGTAACTGTTTATCATACCGAAAAAGACGAAGATAAACAGAAGATTAACGGCGATGAAGAAATCCGTTGTAAACCTGACGCTAGCAAAACAAAGGGTATGAAGTTTGGCAACTATACCAAGGTCAATTCTAAGGGCGTAATTCCTGAAAATACTCTGGTTGAAAACAACGACATTATTATTTCGAAGATTACACCAATTAAGGAAAATAGAAACGACCACACTAAAGTGATTAAATTTGAGGACCAGAGCAGAAAATATAAAACCGTCGAGGAGACTTATATTGATAAGAATTATATTGACAGAAATGGTGAAGGATACAATTTCGCCAAGGTTAGACTTCGCACTGTCAGAAAACCGGTTATTGGTGATAAATTCAGCTCTAGACATGGACAGAAAGGTACAGTTGGAAATATCATTCCCGAATGCGATATGCCTTTTACTAAAGAAGGTGTCAAACCAGACATAATTATTAATCCACACGCAATCCCATCTCGTATGACTATCGGACAATTAAAAGAAACGCTGTTGGGCAAGGTTTTATTGGAACTTGGACTATTTGGCGACGGCACATCATTCGGCGAATTCGACATCAAAGACATTTGTAAAGAGTTGATTAAGTTGGGTTACGAATCCAACGGCAACGAATTAATGTATAATGGACTAACTGGCGAACAGCACGAGTGTAGTGTATTTATCGGTCCTGTCTTCTATCAGCGTCTCAAGCACATGGTTAATGATAAAGCACATAGTCGCTCAATTGGACCGATGGTAAACCTAACTCGGCAACCAGCCGAAGGACGAAGCAGAGATGGTGGGTTAAGATTTGGAGAAATGGAACGTGATTGTATGGTGTCGCATGGTGCGTCAAGATTTACGAAAGAACGTATGTATGATGTATCGGATAAATATTCAGTACATGTTTGTAAAAAATGTGGTCTCATTGCTTCGTATAATGATAAGTTACATATACATCATTGTCGAGTTTGTGATAATCGTGCGGACTTTGCTTATGTGGAAATTCCGTATGCGTGTAAACTTTTGTTCCAAGAATTGAATACTATGAACGTCGTACCACGATTAATGATGGATAAATAAACATTCATTAACATGTAAAAAATAAATTAAAATAAATTAAAATAAAAGTTATCAGGTATAACTATTTTTTTCGTTTTTATTATATTTACAAATAAAGATATAAATATAATAAAAAATATTATTAAAATATAAAATGACCATAATTAATGGAATAGAGATAGATAATATTAATTATAAAGTGAATGACATTAAATTAGCCATACATAACAACGACCCGATTGAAGATAAATTAAATGTAATCATTGTCATTTCAAACCCTTGTTTATATGCTAAACGATATATACTATTAAAAGAATTTGTTAAAAGAATAGAAGAAGAAGAAGACCATGTAAATTTGTTTATTGTTGAAATGATTTATGAAAACCAAAAATTTATTATTACTGATAAAAAAAACAAACATCATTTACAACTTAAAACTGAAACGCCAATATGGCATAAAGAAAATATGGTTAATTTAGCTGTAAAAAATTTATTACCTGCCAATTATAAAGCTTTTGCTTGGATTGACGCGGATATTGAATTTGAAAATAATTCTTGGGCTTTAGACACATTAAAAATATTAAATGGGTGTAAAGATGTTGTTCAGATATTTAGTCATTGTGTAGACATGAGCGCCGAAAATACAAACATGACTATTTTTAATAGTTTTGGATATAGTTTCAACAAAAATAAGAAATATACAACATCCGGCAATGATTATTGGCATCCTGGATATGCTTGGGCAATAACCAGAAAAGCTTATGAGAAAATTGGCGGATTATATGATAAGGGAGTATTAGGCTCAGGAGATAGCATAATGGCATTATCGTTTATTAATAAATGTGACGTAATGAATAATAATGAATACAACAAAGATTACAATAATAGCATGTTAGAATATCAAATTAAAGCTAGTAAGTTGCGTCTCGGTTATGTGCCGGGCGTTATAAGGCATTATTATCATGGTTCGAAAAAAAACCGTCAATATACTGAAAGATGGAAGCTTTTAATGAAATATCAATTTTCCCCTATAGAACATCTAAGCTATGACAATCAAGGCATATTAATTCCTACAAAATTATTTCCTTTGGATTTTAAAGAAGATATTATGGAATATTTTAGAGAAAGAAAAGAAGATGACTAAATTATTTATATCTCTTTACTTATAATAATTAAAAAATGTATTTAATTTTTTCTACTACATAAGCAGTGCTGGCAAATAATATACCACCCCATAAGGTATCCATAATTACTGTCAATATTGACCAATTGCTAAACAACGCATAATTGGTTGTTTCATAAACGCCATAAATAACCAAGCCAAGCAAGAACGCATCTGTCACACTTTTACGAGGTTTAATAATAAAATAGTTCAATCCGGTTATCAAAAATATATAGCAAAGAGCCGCACCAAAATAATTGATTTTTAAAGGCGAACCTTGAACTAATTTAACTTGATTGTTAAAATAGCTTTTTATCATGCTTAAATAAACAAAGTCTATTGAAATTAAAACAATCGCACTTAATAACATTGAAAAATCAAACATTATATAATATTTGATTATATTTTTTTATAATTATAATTTTTTTGTTTGTAAATAAATGGTTTATTATATTTTAATATTTGAGGGTTTAGATAAAGTTAAAATTTCACCAAACTTTTTTTACTATAGTATTATATAAATGTCTATAGGATATAGTAACCCAATTAGTGGAAGCGGAGGCTTTAGTATTTTTGCTAGAAGTGCAACAAGTCCTGGTGGCGCCATTCGCGGATGGATGCCCCAACAAACTCAAAATGTCGATAAAACATATCCTGAATTTGAACAAATCCGTTTTACTTTGAAGCAGGCTTGGAATACAAATTACCGCACTCAATTAAGACGTAATGGATTAAAACAATCTATCACAACTCCTTTTAGAGCGGTTAACAATGCTGGTGACCTTTTGAGTCGTGAAAATTATTCTTGTGGCGGCACTTGTCAAACTCCTCAAAGTAGACCCAACATGAGAGGATTAAAACAACATTTTGGCGCGGTTCAAAATAGTTGTACACCATCTGCTACTTATAGTAGTCTTCAATTAATTCGAGACATTCCTGCTGCGGCATGTAATGTAAAATATGTTTATGATAGTTCTGATTATGTTACATATTTGAAGCAGAAAGCTATTGTCAAGAATTACAATGACCTTACTTATGGTGGTGATGATTCTAAATCGGGACAATCGGCAAGTCGGGCTATTAGACGATACTAAAACAACCTTTAGAAAAGGTTGTGCCAAATATACTTTTTTTTAATTAGAGCAAAACTCTCTCTACAGGGATTATTAATTTTTGTTCCACTTTTTTAAAAGTGAATATATATGAAGAAAAGACCTACAAGGATTATCAATACTACAATACCAAACCAACATATTAATAATATAAGCATTTCAAATCTTATTAATATTTTCAAATGTACTCGGTGTAATAAATATAACAATGTTATTCAACCGCCAGTCCAAAACTGCCTGTTTTGTGGTAATCCAAATTATGTTTTGAAAAAGTAATCTTAGTTTGCTTTTGTTTCGCTTAACTTTTTAATATAAAAAATATAATTTATTTTTTGCTCCATTTTTTTTAAAAAGTGGATATATATAAATGACAACCCCATACGCCGTATCTAGAAATATTGGTTCTATGTCCTATAATAATTATGTAAATGCGCCAATCACTGGACCATTAAGCACAAATCAAACGCCTGCTCAAATTCCGTATCACAGTTACGGCACATTGGTCGGAATCAGACCTACACCGCCTCAGTTTTACCCTTCCCAAGAACCCGTTTACGCGGATATGAATACAAACGCCCGATATCAGTATTTAAGAACTTCTGTCAGTAACCAAGCATTGCAACGACAAATAGCTTTAGGAAAAGCGTCATCACCACAATCATATGTTATTAATTCGTCCCAGAGACAAGTTCCTGTATCGTCTCATACAAATTATATTCCTCCGATTGATGGTTCTCTTTATGTCAACATACTTAAAGCTAATGCTGTCGGTCAAACTGCTTACAAGGTTGGTCTGCCAGTTGTAGCGCCTACATCTACCAAAAATTACATGCCAAGCAGCACTAGAAGTAGTTTAAGACGTGCGCGCTCTGGTGGGTGTACTGCGCCAAAAAAGAAGGGTGCCATTCAAAACACGAGTTTAACCAATGGACAAGTTTGCGCATGGGGGTCAATTGTGCGTCAAAATTATTAGAATTTAGCGATAAATAAAATATATATTATATATATAAAATGTCTGGTTCTTTGACTCCTATGTATGGTTTAGGCAGTGGTGCTCGCAGATTTGGTGCTATTGCTATTAGCAGCCCTCGCACAAAACTTGGAAATGTTGGAAGAATATACAGTTTTATGAAGAGAACTCAAGGTGCTGATGCTGCGTTAAACTTTATTAACAACGCCGTATTTGGTCCTTATGTTGTTCGAAATGGAAAACTTGTTTTGGGTTAAATATTTTATGTTTTACACATTATTTAAAATATAAAATTATAAAATTATAAAATTGTAAAATTGTAAAAATTTATATACATAATACATATAATGAACAAATATATTGTTGAGTTTTTAGGAACAATGTTCCTTGTTTTTGTCATTTTTGCTACCGGAAATTGGCTTGCTATCGGCGCAGCTTTAGCAATCGCGGTTTTATTGGGAGGCCCTATTTCTGGCGGTTCGTTTAATCCTGCGGTTACTATTTCGCTTTACAGCGCCGGTAAATTAGCAAAAGATGATGTGTTGCCATACATTATTATTGAGATTTTAGGAGGTTTATCAGCTTTTTTCATGTACGACAGATATGTCAATAAAGCGTAGAATGATGGTAATTTATCAATCAATTTATAAAATAATTTCTTTCTTTATATTATAAATGCCTAAAAAAAGTAGAGCTAGAAGAAGTAGAAAAGGTGGGTTTTTGGGTTTTGGTGAAGGCAATGGCCA
>JACCDO010791315.1_pt1 | contig 86997 bp, 68 predicted proteins | sample 7446101 | NCBI WGS metagenome assembly JACCDO01 (sample SAMN15323440, study PRJNA562643) | freshwater metagenome | isolation source: river surface water | place: USA:Blue River Watershed | collected 2017-08-16
AATTTCTGTTAACTGATTGTTAGAACAATATAACACTTCAAGTCCTTCAATATGAGGAATTTCTGTTAACTGATTGTTAGAACAATATAACACTTCAAGTCCTTCAATATGAGGAATTTCTGTTAACTGATTGTTAGAACAATATAACTTTTGAAGTCCTTCAATATGTAAAATTTCTGTTAATTGATTGCTATCACAAACCAATATTTCAAGTCCTTCGATATATGGAATTTCCAACAGTTGCTGATTGCGCGAGCAATTTAATTCTTTAAGTCCTTCAATATGTGGAATTTCTGTTATTTGATTGCTATCACAATATAACTTTTGAAGTCCTTCAATATGTGGAATTTCTGTTAACTGATTATATGAGCAATACAACTCTTTAAGTCCTTCAATATGTGGAATTTCTGTTATTTGATTGCTATTACAATATAATATCCTTAAACTTTTGATATGCGGGATATGAGTTATCTTATTGGCAGCACAACACAATATTTCAAGACCTTCAATATGCGGAATCTGCGTCAGTTGGTTTTCTAACAAGGATAGAGCTTTAATTCCATTTATATGGGGAATTTCAGTCAATTTATTAAAATTACAATACAACGATGTAAGATGTCTAAAATGTGGAATACTTTCTAATTTAAGATTAGAACAATCTAAAGTTCGTAAATTTTTAAATGTTAAAAAATTATATTTGAGTAAGTATCTCGATTCATCGGTTACATCAAGCTTATATATCAATTTTAACTTGGCATGTAGATTAAACTTTTTACAAACTTTTCTAAACTGAAATAGTTCATCATGCAAAAGAAAAGCAAAAATATATTCTAACAAATCACCAGATAGATCTGCTAACCCGTACATTATAATATATGTGATGTATTATAATGTTTAACATGATAAAAAAATCTGTTAATTTATAAACCTATGAACTTTAAGTGTGAAAACGCCCTGGATATGGAAAATACGCTGGCATTCTATAATGTTCCGGAAATATGGCCGATTTTCTGGGGACGTTTTGACGACGTCCATAGTAGGTCGGAGTAACATATCGTTCGGTGCCGCGCAAACTATCATATGTTAATATGTCAGTTGGACCAGAAATAGATCTGACAGGAATAAGTTCATTCATATACGGCTCGTTTGTATACAATTCATTATATTCTTGATCATTGGGGTGTTGCATGTCAGTTATTTTTGCTTATATTTATTATGAAATAAATTATATAAGAGGAAAATAAATATGAGCCAAATTGTCTCCATGATGGAGGATGGTGAAACGCAAACAATTCCCGCAGAAGAAATTAACATAACAAATGTTAAAAACATAATTTATAAAAACGATAATCCGCATCCCTTAATTATTTCCGCATTGGCAATGGTGTTGATTATTTTTATATATTACATATATGTTGTATTTATTAAAACATGCTTCGGCGGGCGATGGCTCACTGATGGCGAATATGGCGGAGCTGTTGTTATTCGGCACAATAAATGGAATAACACCGTGCACGTGGATGACGTTGGTTCAGGTATTATTAATGGAGCAGCAATCTACTTACGTACGAGCGGCTCTTTATTGTACTCTGGTGTATTGCATAATAACAATATATATTGGATTGGCGGAGCTGTGTGGAAGAGGCCCATTTATCTTTAAATTGTATGGTGCCGGCGAAAAAAAATCGAACCATACGCATTTTTTTGCGTCTTTTTGTTTTCACCCACTTAGTACATCATTTTTTTATAAAATTGCCAAATACATATAATAAAAAAAAGGGAAGAAATAAAATTAAAAATTAAATATATCACTTATATGTATAACTTTATTAATACTTAATTCAATATATAACTTCATATTATAGAACATAGCTATATGTATCATTTTATAATTATTTTTTTTGCACCGGTTAAATAATTATATTTTTTTCGAAAAATTTTATTTAGTGTGATATATCCTTTAATACAATGGCAACCGGAGCAATTTTCCAACTTATTACCAATGATGGGAAGCAGGACAGAATGTTGATGGCTTCCGAACTGTTGAGAAACAGGCTTGAACATGCCATGCTCAGTAGAAGGAAGGCTGGTCTTGATCCAACTCCAACTTTACTGGATATCGAGAAGACTCACATTCTCTTCACTAATGCACACTTCAAGCCATTCGCCGCGGTAGGTTTCGAATATAATAAGACTACGCCTAATTCAGGCAGTTCTTCGCTAGGTTCAATCATTACCTTCTCAATTCCCCAGTTTGGGGATTTCTTCCATGACATGGTTCTCTATATCAAGCTCAAACAACCAGTACTTACAGCCACTGCCTCAGCAGATTCTGACAAGCCCTTGATGAGATGGTGTCCTCACACTGGAGAGAGAATTCTTGAATCAGTCGAGTTTGAAGTTAATGGAAACCCTCTCGATAAGTACTATGATTATAGCGTTAACTTCCATAGAGAATTCTCAGTTCAGCCTAACAAGCTGGCCGGATGGTACAGATGCATGGGACAAGAAGAACCCGAATCTGGATTCCTTAACCAGCCAAACTGGGCCAGCAGTGGAGTTGCCCCGGCCGACATTAAGTCGAGACAACAACTAGTTACTTTTAGCGGTGACCAAACTCCCACTGGTCAGAAAGATGTTGCTGTTTTTAAGGAGCTTCTTGTGCCTTTGCTATTCTGGTGCAATAAAGACGTCAGATTATCAGTTCCTTCAGTTGCTATTCCCTATGGACAGCGATTTATTAAGGTTACTCTCGCTGCCCCCGAAAAGCTTGTCAACCTTGTTCCTCGTGGAGCTGGAGGATGGTCTGATTCCACTATTGGTGGATACCTTACTTACGACAATATGTTGAAGTCAATCGAGTTATACATAAATAACATATTCGTAAATCCAGAGATCCATAACATCTTTATTAAGAGAATTGGATTTACTCTGATTAGAGTTTATAGACAACAGACTCTTACTGCTGATCAAAACACCTCCGAAGTTCTTCTCCAGCAACTGAAATGGCCCATCGAGGACCTCAAGGTTGGAATGAGAATGAAGGATTACAACAGTAACGACGTTACTCTCAGACGTCAACATCTTGATAAGTGGCATACATTTACCAAGGTCACTGATACTGTAAGAACAGCACAGGGTTACAGATCGGGCAAACTGACACTTAAAAATGCCTCCTTTGCTCTCCCTGCTTCTCAGTTTAACACTGTGTTGGGAACTGTTACCCATAACTTAACTTTAACTAAGGATGCCGCTGTTTCCGACGGTGCAAATGTATTTGCCGGACTCACTGCCGGAGATATTGTTGTAGCTTCTTTAACTACCCTTAACACTGGAGACGTGCCAGTTGCTACAACTCAAGCTGTAGCTGCCGCTGTCACCCTTACACTTGAAGTCGCTCAAGTCGTGGCAGATACCGCGACCGTTAAAGGATATGTTGTGTTCAAACAACTTGTTAGCGAAATTAAAACTCTCACCGGATTCAATGGATTAGTTACCAGTGAAGTTGGAGTTCTTGCTTCGACAGCAGTTGCTGTTTACAGAGTCGACTCTTCTGAGGCTGCCGGAACCGTCCCAGTGTCAACGCCAACACTTGACAGTATCACCATCAAGGCTCATGGAATCCCCATTTATAATGGATTCTTATCCAAGTTTTATAATGCTTATCTTCCATATCAATATGGAGGACCTAATGTTAGTGTTCCAGAGGATAAAGGAGCATTATTCATCCCTTTCAACCTCTTCTCTGGATCATACCAACCAAGTGGTCATTTGAATATTTCCAGAGCTCGTGAGTTCTATATCGAGTTTAAGTCAAGCGTTATCTCAACCTCCGAGCAAGGAACTCTAATCGTTGCCGCGCAAGCTATCAATTTCTTACTTATTTCTGATGGAAGTGCTGTCTTAAGATATTCAACTTAAGAAAAAAATATTATATGCATTTAAAAATTATTTTTTTATCTCCTTTAAAAAAATTCGCGATGGGGGGGGGGAAAGAAAAATACTTTTATAATTTAATGGGATTTAAAAATTGATTTTTTTTTGATCAAATATAAAATTATGAACGACGCCGAGCCCGAACATATGCCTAATGTCGAAAAATGCCCGCAATGCTTCCGCCGCGGCTTCTTTCAAGAAGGTGAAGTATGTGACGGATGTGCTAATATAGATGAATATTATGAGATTTGCGTTTATTGCGATAAACCCAATTATGAAGATGATGGGGACATTTGTTTCGAATGTATTAAAATAGTAAATGACTTAAACAGAATCGAATAAATCGATCCCCTTTTAAAAATTAATTAATTATTTTTTTTCACCTCTTAAATACCAAAAAGTTAAATAAGACCTATATTTATCATATTTATTAGCGTTTCCGTGTATATTGTACTCATTATATCATTTAAATCCCTTTAGTAAATTCAATATCTTATAAAAATTGAATATTTTTATATAATATTATAAGGACTTACATACGAAAAAATATATCAAATTAATAATAACAACACCGCCATGAGAATTATTAATTCCCGCCTATTTAAAACTATTATTAATTTACTTAATAATCTGATTATATTTATTATTAGATGTATTATTAGGTGTATTATTAGATGTATTATTAAAGTATATAACTTTATTGTTGGACCAACAATAACCTCACAACATGAGAATGATCAAAATCCTCAGTCAGGTAATAGATCAGGTTTCATGTTCGGAATTAATAATTCAGAATTATTTTACATTGTCATGATGCTAACTCTGATGCAACGGCGTGAAATTCAACCAAATAATGATCAGTGTCCGTGTCATAACGATGCATTAAAGCGCTATTATGAAGTTATACAAACATGCGAAGAAGTTACAGAGTTAGAGCGAAACGAAACTTGTTCGATTTGTATGGAGCAATTTAACTTTAAAAAAGAAATTATTAATAAACTTCGTTGTGGTCATTTATTACATAACAAATGCCTTAATTCCCATGTTTACCATCTAGCGATTAATAACAGAGAAATCAAATGCCCAATGTGTAGAGTGATCGTTAGCTAAGATAGTAGTATCCTACTATTTTATTATTCTTTTAAAAAAATTACAGGTTTTTTCTTTTTTTTTCCACTTTTTTTTTAATTTAATTTCCATTTTTTCCAATTCCTCATAATAATCAGGAAATTCTTCTAAATGCGCCAGCGCTATTTTTGCGCTGATAAGTAGACTATCATTTGTTACATTTGTTATACCGTGACGCCGCCCATGCTCGAGCTCGACATTCATACCGATCTTTAACGTGTCCACACTTACCGCATCAAAATCAACTCCTAGTTTCTTACCGGCGCGAGCTGCCTGCGCTTTTGATACTTTCATATTATATTTTTAGAAACAAAAATATCACGTAAAATATAAAACAAATGGGGGCGTCCCAAACTAAATCTGATGTGTTACAACAGGTGTTGAACCAAACATCTGTCAACGTAATGACAAAAAATAGCACCGGAGCAAGTGGATTAGTTGACAGTATCAATGATTTGACAATTGCAGGAAATAAAAATGTGTCAATTTCCGGTATTGCTCAAATTAATACTGCAAAAATTAATGTCACTGCACTTCAGGCTTCTGTGCAACAAGGTATACTTAAATCTGATTTGGAAGCGGCTTTGGCTTCTGCCATTAAACAAGAAGGTGCTTCTTTGGGATATTCAGCTTCAGAAGCCAAAGTACAAACAATAGTAGAGAATCGTGTTAATGCCAATATAACAGTCGAAAATTTACAACACATAAAAAATGCCGTAAAACAGAATAATACCATAAAAATTCTCGCCAACGAAGGAGTCGATACAAATTCGTTGGTTCAAAAAAATGAAGCTGAATTAATACTTAAAATGATATCAAATATGACTTCGAATATACTCAATGATTTAAAGACAACCGGTACGATAACAGCTGATCTTTCACAAACCACTGCGTCATTCATGCCGGGATATTTTACGATAATTATTATCGCAGCTGTTATATTAGTTGGAGGGGCGTATTATTTCAAAGATAGTTATACATCTACTTTGAAAGAAATTACTAAACCAGCTCCAATGATCCTTATTGGAAGTGTTTTAGTATTTTTATTCATAATTGCTCCCATGTTAAAAAAGTAATATTCATTTTTATTAAATCATAATGATTATTGAGTCGCGCCGGCAACAAGTTGCCCACCAGATATATTTGACATGCCTCCGTGATACATACCATAATGTGATGGCACATTATGCAACATGACGAATACGACTAAAAATACGATGAACATTATCAGCATATCATTTTTTCTCTGCAAGTCAGCAATGGCCCGTTGCAAGACTTCCTTTTCATTATTAAGTAGTGACAACGACTTAGGCGTATAAGCTTCATCAGCAAAAAGAGGAGGTAAACTTCTGATTTCTTCATTTGATTTTATGGTTTCAAGTTTTTGGATTTTTCTAATTAGATCCTCCTCAATAGGATTCCTCTTGATTGTTCCGGCGCCAAACCTGTCATGAGTCTCCATGGGATTGACAAAAATTTGATCATACCCAAAATTCATACCATTATTGTAATTCATTTTTAGTGCTATATACATCGGGCCAAATTTAAAGAAAAAATTTTTATTTTTTTTAGAATACTACGATTACTTTTAACCGATAATTTAAACTTAAATTTTTAATTTCATTAAAGATAATATGATTAGTTTACGATTACCAAAAATATTTTTCATTAAAGGCGTATTCAAAAGGGACTGTCAAACTGATGACCTCCTGGAAAAAAAGGTCACCGATGTTGTCGAAAATTCAGAATTTCAGATATCCGAAATGACTAATGTAAATGGTATGCGTGAGTTAAATTTTGGTGAATGGGATAAGTCATGTAATAAGTTACCATGTGTTTTTGAATCATTAGAGCAATGGCCAAAAAAAACAAGCCTGTTATGTTGGCACTGTTCTCTGCCTTTTAATAGTATGCCGATTTTTATCCCAAAAGTTATTGAACCTATCATTTCGAAAAACAAGTACAATAAACATTTTATAGGAGTATATGGTGTTTTCTGTTCATTTGGTGATGCAATGGAGTTTATTAATAAAAGTAATTGGTGTTTGGTAGATAAAATTGAAGCGGGGAATAAACTTCGTCATCTACACAAAATGTTTTTCGACGTTCCTATGAAAGAAATAGTATCTTATCCACAAGTGCATGATATGATACAGTATGGGGGAAATACGGATATAAACCAATATAGAAAGTTGATTGATAATTTTAAAACTCAGGAAGAAATTGATATCTTAAATAAATTATAGCTTCAACTTCATATAGATCAACAACGTTCAAATATATTCACTTTATTCTTCTTCTAAAAAGCATAATTTTATACGCGTATTTTATAGACGTTATGGAAATTTCCGACGATCTTTTAATAGACGCGAAATGTTTAAGAAATAATAACGTGCAAAAGCGTCAGATAAGAGAAGTTTTTGTTGATATACTTAAACGTATAGATGAAGAGGTAAAAATCGCACATCAAGAGGGTCGTCATGAATTAGTTACAGAATTACCCATAATATTTGGTATTTCACACATGTCGGAAAAAACTGCTCAGAGGGCGATATGGTACAAAGTTATCGAATATTTAAAAAATAAAAATTATATGATAGCTATTAATCCAAGGGAGGATACGTGTCTTTTAAGATTAACATGGTTCAGCGCCGAAGACATGGCTGAGATCAGACATCAATCTGATGTTATAGCAATACATACTAAACCTTTTTAAAAATAATTATAAATATTTAAGAGTTAACGAACCATTCGATACGAGTATAAAGTTAATCACTCTCGCGGAGACGATTAAATCCACTGGGAAACTGGACGAGATGATATCCGACGTTATATGTAGATACAGTTCACGCCCGACTGAGCTATTCAGCGTACCAGTGGGTTGATGATGAAGCGGATAAAGGTTAAATGGGATGAAGTAGGTTCCTCGATCTTCAGGCGCGGCCATAAGCCCTCCAAATCGAAGCGGTAAGTATGAATTATAAAATAGTTCTGGAATTTTTCGCCAAATTTCTATATCATTCAATTTTAGCGAAATCGTGCCAACAGTTGGTGTTTCCTCATAATAGGATATAGTGTTAATGGCAAGCTGAGGAGTAAATAATTCATAAGTGGTTGAATTATTAGGTATTCCGCCGATCCAATTGGTTGTTATTATTACTTGTTTCGTAGTACCGTTATAGCTACTGATAATATATCTATTTTTTGTGATATCTAAGCTATCATAACTCCAACCTCCGGTTATAATAAGATCATAACCATTATACGTTCCATCTATAGCTGATAAGAGTCCTGATGATAGAATAGCACTGTTTTGTGTAGCCGACACAATGGAACCGGAAATAACTGTAGAACTATTTTTTGCCACGACCGGTACTTTGTAAGTCTTCTCTGTAAGTTTCATAGTTTTGAACCAATGCTGACTGAGATTAAGATTTTCACGCGGTTTAAAACAAAAGAACAAATTTTCAATGGGATGTTTAATATTATTTAATAATATTCGTGTTTCTGATGCATTCATTTTAATTTGGTTTCTGTGCTGCTTATGTGTTCTTATGAGGTTAAACACAAATTTTTTTGCATATATTTGAAAAATTTCATCGACTGTAAATACATTATTTATGTATAAGTCACAGACATCTAATTTTGGCTCATTGTATCCACCACCTCCACCATAATCAGCAAATCCCACAATATCGGTGAAATCGGCTAACTGAACTTTGATTTGCATTTGGCCCCATGGTATGATATGAGATGGAAGAGCTGTCTTTATGTCCTTAAACCAAAAAAGCAATGGAATAAACATTTCTAATGTTTCATGATGATACTTCAGCGTTTGAAACCCATCTCCTATGGAGCGATACTCTCGTTGCATGTCAAATGACGGATCTGATGTAAGATATCCAGTTTTAGGTAATTCTTGCCCAACACATTTACACCATATTGGTTTGTCATCATTTTTTACCTCGTAAAGGTAGTGGTTATTAATATCATCAGTAGTATATTCATCCATTATACCTCCATTATTAATGACAAATTGCACCCTCTCTAATAGTTTATGTCCAGGAAACGCTACATATCGCACTCTGTCTCTAGCGTCCTTAGATCTCAATCCTGAGATTTTTATATGTAAAACTATATCATTTATAAAATTACCTACTTGAGTTGGCTGAAAAACAGCTGTTTTGCCAAATTGAATACCTTGTGCTTGAACTTTTACATATTCAAATGTGGTTGACACAAAAGGTTTGTACACACCATTAACAAATATATTGTGCGTTTGTTCAATCATATTGAGGCTTGGAAGAACAGAATTTTCAATATGGAAATACCCACTTTTAGGTATCATTTCCATATCCTCAATGGAATATGATGGATTACTCTTGATAATATGCTGATTAATACGCTGTTTTAAACTTTCATGTGCATTTAACAATTTATCTTGCAATCCTGTGTTAACAGTAAGTAGAAATCGCCCACCGTTACTCATTTTTTTACAACACTTAGGATATATATAACTTAATACGCAAAATTATTTTTAGTTAAGTTTATGATCTTCTCCTTTTAAAAAATGAATTCAGTTAAAGATAATTATACTACTAATAGTAATTCATCATTGATATATCAGAGACGCTCGTCTATCATCATAAAATGGATTTAAAATCTTTATTTGCTGAAAAAATAAATACTGAAAAAAAGAAAGAAACTACAACAGTAGAGGTTAAGAGGAAAATAAAAAAGAAAGATATTGAAAAAATAAGCATAGAAGATTTAGAATTAAAATATTATGAATTTGATGTCGTAGATAACATTAGGATTTATAACGGCCTCATAACTGAAAAAAAGATTTTAATGCAGAAAACAATCGATCTTTTAAAGATGCTTATAACTAAGCAAAATTTTTCTGCACTAACGCCCAGCGTACTATCCGTACAAGGAAGTTTTTCTAATATCCTTTTTAACGAGGAACTTAATATGCCACTTTACAAAATTCCTAGTAAAGAATATTCTACCATAGTCAAAATTGGATCTAACTTTGGAGAGGTATACTTATTTCCAAATATATACATGCCTCATTCACTTGACAGCATGTTAAAATCCATAACAGAATTAAAAGGAAAAAATATCCTTATTGGTTGCTTATGTCAACCACCACTAAACGTGGAAAATGTTCTTAAATTTCAAGCTAAAATTAATCAAAGTACTGAAACATTAGAATTATTAAAGAGATATTTTACTGCAGAAAATCTGGAAGCAAATGGCGTTTCTAGGTCCAGGATAAATGTTATATTAAAAAGTTTTAAAGATATGTTACAGTTTAAAGTAACTGATGCGTACACAATTAATGAATTATATTGCGTTATTGATAATAACGTTAATAAAAAACATATAGATTTGTGTAACAAATATTTCGAGCTTATTGTTAATATTATAAAAATTTTTACAATATATGCCAGAAATTGTAAATGTTGGAAAAAGTGTCAATATACTTCTATATTTGCTCCAACAGTCCGTGGACGAAAAGCCAAGGCAAAAAAAGAATCAAAGAGAAAGAAACAAGGTACAGGTATGTACTTCAGCAGTATGATACAAGTTGACATTTACAATGAAATGAATGATAAACTCAGTAAAATTAAATTATTTAGAAATGGAGGATTTCAAATCCCAGGTTGCAAATATCCTGATATGCGTGATTTAATAAAACCCCTAACTACGATTAAAGATTATTGGAATTTTGTGAATGAAACAAAGTCAGAAATTTCATATATGTTATCTAATATGCGTAATTATAAATGTCATCTTATTGATGACACTTTGACTATACTTATTAATCGGTTAGAAGACATTTTGCACTTTGAAAAGGATATGCCGGCCTCTAATTTGGAAAACTATGAGTATTTTAAATTATTGGAAGCGTTTAAATTTTCACCTGTGATGAACGAAACTATTTTCAAATATGTTAATTTTTCATTCTTCATAATTTCGGAAATTAGTAATAATCCGGAGAGACATCCAGGTATTTTAATTAAGTTCAATCGTCCAATACCCAGCCGAGAAAATAAAAAACTTACCATAAAAATTCTCAGCAGCGGTAAAATTAACTTTGATGGCGGAAATTCCGAATTAGAAATTTTTGAATTATATTATTGGGTTCAATTCATATTCATCAAATATTGGGACGAAATTATTTATGATCCCAGAAAGTTTCCATTTGAAACAGTATCTACTGACAGCGATGATTATAAATCTGTATATGATTCTTCATGAGTACGTACGACTTTAAACTTAAAAAAAATAATTATTTTTTAATGGCGAGATTTCCATAATCCCTGCCCAACGTAGCACCTCGAGGCACATCTTTTTGAATTTGTATAACATAGCTGACGGTGATATCCGCCATGATGAGTCATTACATTAATCATAAATAATAAAATAAGTAAAATTTTTATTAAGCGCTAAACTATTATAATTCGATCTACCGTGAGTTCTTGAAATATACAATGTTGTTTTATAAAAACTCACCATGGACTAATAAGTCCAACACAATATAACATAAAATAGTAGTAGTTATTTGAATTAAAGTACCCTTCGATGTCGGGCAGTCACCCTCCACAGCTCCATCTATTGAGTTAAGAAATAATTCTACATATATGTCACTATAAATGAATAACATTACGATAAACAAAAATAAGGAAATTTTCCATGGAACCCCGTGGAAAAGATCAGTAAACATAGCGGGGAAGTCATCACCATCATCGGCGTTATTGTGACGTCGGGATACTGTCTTCCTTTTTGATCTTTTGACAAAGGTTTCCGTATCGGACATTTATTATAGACGCGCAGATGTATAGTTATACCATAAAATTAAAAAAAAGGCATAAATATATTCAAGTGTTTTCAAAATATGAAATTGTGCGCAAATTATCATATTCTGGGTTGTAACGTATTGTCATACCACAATAAACTTCATTATTTTTTCCATAGTCGGGAGCCACATATAATTTATGTTTTTTACAAAATTCCAGCAAAAATCTAAAGTTTGTCCAAAATAAATTTGAGTGAATAATTTCTGGTGTTACTATATGTGCCAGCTCATGTAACATAACAAACTTTATCACGTCCAATGAATGGAACTGGTTTGTTCCGGTTTGTTTTTCACGTAAACAAAGAGAAATGATTTCTCCTTTATTTTGTGTATATGAAGTATCTTTGTCAGATGTTGGCAAATTTTCAGAAAGAGATACTGGTGAATATTTCTCAATTAATATGTTTGCAACTTCAAATCCCTTAATCTCTTCCGGCGTAACCGGAGATTTAGAAAGATATTGGGTTTTAAGATTAAAAATAAGTTTTATTGTGAATAAATTAATTTTGGCAATGAGATCAGACGCTTTTTGCTGATCTTCATATGAGGCTACTACAGGATACGAATTACCATCCACGCTTGATTTAACTAAATTTGTATTAAAAAAGGAATAATTGGTATTATACAGTAATAGTATAATCACTGCGAGGAGCAGGCCAATATTCATCTTTAAGTAAGCGGACATCTCAATATTGAGAATATGTGCAAAACTACTTTATGTATATTAATCAATATATTTAATCCGCGAAAAATTTAAGCGTATTTGTCTGAAAAAATTAACGGCGAAAAAAATATTAAATTAATTAACTTATAATTCTCGAAGACGCATATAAATATGTACGATTTTTTCACTCGTATCTAACCATTCATTGAATTTCTTCAAACGAGAATAGTCATGAACATTTTTAAATTCGCAAAGTTTAGTGAATGCATGTTTACAAAAGATCTCCTGTTCTTCGCGCTTGCCTGCTTTAGCATATAATGTGCTAATATATAATGCCCTATTTTCAGCCCTATCTAACTTAATTTTGTAAAAAACGGCATTCCAAGAATTTTGGTTATTCGATGTAGAACTTCTGCTCATTACTAACCAATTTATAATATTTTATTTAAAAATTCAATTTTTTTTATGGCTCTCTCTGCCTTAGCAAATCTAAAAAAAAAAGATAAGTTACTATATACGTAATTTTTTCTGCACAATAGCATGCTGAGACCTATCAAACTGCATATATATTCAAAATCAGGAGAGATCGTCACTACCTACATATTTGTAGGCGATGTTGAAAAAAGTATAAGAGATTGTATTAATTCCGCTCAAAAATCTGCATCTGGAGCATGTGCGGCAAAATTAAAAAAAATGTACGGAAGTGATTGGAAAAAGATTTTAAACATATCTGATAAATCCGGAGGCGCGCCTCCGGCCGATGGTGATGATTTAGACGAGGAAATCACCCTTGATGAAATCAATGCCATCTCTAATATAAAAAACATCATAGAGATGGCTGAAGTTAATGAAGTTCCTCCAGACAATCATAAGGAAACCAGAAAAAGAAACATTTATATTTATGATATCAATCTTTATCCACATGATAGCATATTGGAATTTAAAAAAAAAGTATCGCTTGCCACGGGTATTCCCATTTACAAACAACACATATGGTACGAATTCAGTAAAAAGCGATTCAGTTTAAATTATAACATATTTTTGCAAGACAAGGCCGTACAAGTATCTTTTGCGTCTTCTATTTTTTCGGAATCAAAAAAAATTAATATAGAAAAAATAGAAGACATTCCGGTCTTGATAGACTTTTATAACACGAAAAAATTATTAACGGTAAAGGCTTATGACACGTTTTCCGTACTGGATAATATTACTTCCGACCTTGGCGTTTCAGAACTGAATCTTGTAAATCTGGACGAGTACATAGATAGCCATATATTGAATAAATTAGATAAATCTTCGCTGGAAATTATCTATTATGGGTTTATAATTTTATTTTGGCCAATGCTGACATATACGGCATGGATCGATTATACACATAGTGTCAGTACTTTTGAAAAAATTTATCCAGAGCTAAGTTTGAGCTCTGATCAAAACCGAAAGAAATTCGATTTAGAAAAAAAAATAACTGAGGAGGCGCATCAACTGTTTACAGACAATGAAAGAAAAAAAGAAAAGGCCGCGGTGGAAGACAACTTGTATACCGGTATAACATATTCAGTAATACAAGTTATCAGCCCATACACGTCATATATATTAAATCTACGCAACCTGTTTGATCAAATAATACTGAATGATGTAATCGTTGCATGTAAGTGTTCGATGATTCATAAAGGGCAAAAAATTCTTTTGAATAAAACTTTCAAATCAAATGCAACGATCAATTCCCCAATTCCACTTAAATGTTTAATAATAAGAATAAAAAAGATAGTTCACTTTATTGATGTATATTTCTTCATGGATGGAAATTATACCATAAAGTCAAAATGGTCTGAAGAAAAACTCTATGACTTTGAAGACATATTTTCCGAAGTATCAAAACAAGTAAATATAGTCATAGAAACCATTAATAAAATGGGTAGTTATGTCCTCAACTCTAATTCATGCCTCAGCCGAATGACAAACAAAAATTCCAAATTTACGGAGATTTCAGTTTCACTCATATTTCGCAATTCTGTTAAGTATAATGAATTTAAAGCACTTCATAATGTACTGACTGACTTTGTGGATGGGGGTCTTATCATTCTTAATCAGATAAATCAGGCAGATAATTCAATGGAATATTATTTTTCTAAAGGCATGTATAAATCTGATAGTATTCGAATAGAAAAAAACTTCATTTTAGAAAATTATTACAGCTTTTTAACAAATTCGGCAGTTAAGATAAAGTGGCAACATCTCTTTAATTTTACACGAAACACTATTTTTCAATATAGACATGGAGATATCCGTGTATCAGTATCTAGTATAAAAGAGGCGGAATTTTCCATATTTTACATGTACATCGTTTTTGCATTATATAAGATGAAAAAACAGGCAAAACCCGATGCCTCTCAAAAGTTGGTAATAGAACAACAAAAAAGAAATGTGAAGTCGCTCAAATCTCACGACCCTGTTTTGTATGATTTTAAAAAGTTATATAATAGTCCAATAATTTACTCAAAAATATGTCAAAAACCATATCAACCAATTATTTTAGATAAGGAAACATATAATTCTATGGAACAAAAAAATAAGTCACGTGTTGTTAAATACTGGAATTTTACTACAAATAGTGACGCCTATTATTATTGTCCTAATACAAAATATCCCTACATACAATTTACCATTAAAAAGCATCCGAACGATTTATGTTTGCCTTGTTGTCGAAAAAAATTTATAGCAGAAAAAGACAACAAAATTAAACGTGACATATTTAACACATGCATGAAGGAACATAGATATTCCGCAGAAAAGAAGAATCTAATTCAGGAAACTCGCTATATTATGAATTATGGCAAAATTATAACACCAGGGAGAATTTGCCACCTGCCTGAAAATTCTATTGAACCTCTTTTATATGAAAACTTCTCGGAAACGGCCAGCGGTGTTGAGCCGCAATGTGAAGAGCAAAACAGGTACTTTATTTATGGTGTCGAACAACACACTGAAAATGTTAAAAATGTTGGTTATATTACCTCTCTGGCATTTTCGCTTGACACCGATGCTAAAAGTTTAGTGCAATTGCTGCTTAAAAAAATGAAAACCGATATGTCGATGTTCAAAACATTTCTGGATGGCCAAATTATTAAATATTTCTTTTCCATGAAGGATTTGATTGACAATATTCATGACGCATTTTTTAGTCAACTATATACTCGGGAAGTCCCCTGGAATGATATTTTTTCAGATTTAGCATACCATTATTTAAATGTATTGACAGTAATGTTTGTAGATAAAAGTCGTGATTATGAAAATGTTAAGCTTATGATTGACGGAAAAATATCAAATCAAGAGCAAACAAGTGACCCTACTTATAAAACTTTGATACTGATAAAAAAAGGACATACGATCAATCCTATAATTTTCTTAAATCCGTTAGTGTTTTTCCGCACAAAAATAGTAACAACTAAGCTATTTACATATAATGACAATGTCGTTAAAATTATTCAAAAGACTATTGCATTTGATGAAATTAGCAATAACGCCACTTCAGATAAAAAAAGCAATATTACATTATCTGTTTTAAAAAGCTTTATGAATTCATTAATCGGCAAATCATATGCCATTACAATGTACTTCATCAATAAAAGAAATTTATGCTACTATGTGGAAGTGACCATTAAAAAATCTAATCATATTTATTTCCCAGTTAAATATTCACAACACACTGTAAAAAATATTAAAATATCGAATGAAGCATATTCATCTAAAAAGTACAAAACCCGCCTGGAATTATTGAACCAGTTTATTAAGGATTTAAATCATTGGATTGCTATAGAGTCTGAACAAAAGGGCTTTATTCTAAAAGGAGAAAAAAAAACCTTACCAGTAGAGAAACGTGTTATTCCGATATATGATTTCGTGCGAGTGCAAAAATGGCTATTATTATCAAATCCATATGCGGCAAAGTCCCAAAAGGAACAAGTAATAGGATTCAAACACAATCATATAAATTATTATCATGACCCAATTTCTAAAGAAAGTGCCATTAAACTAAGTGATGCACCTTTTGAACAATACTTATACCACCCTGATGAAATCAACAACGTTCTGCAGCACTCTATACCGCCTGTAATGGATGCCAGAATAAAAAATATCGCTCCTAACATGTATGAGTACCATCTATACGAACTTTTATTGCTGGAGTTCACTGAGTTATTTAACAAAGAAAGAAATGTCGAGCTACGTCACAATATTAAAAAGCAAATATTGCAAAAGCTTGACAACAGTTCTGTAGACACAATAAATGCCATTAACAGCCTTATTATACAATATTTTTCACAGTTTCAAAATGAATCAGATAGTTACATACAGGAAGATATTTCGCGAATTACAGAACATATTAATTTATTTATAGTCAGACATCATGACAAAACATTACTACTGAACTCAATAGATTCGGCATTTTATAATTTTGATAGGGTAAAAATTAATTATTTAAAAACTCTCCCTAAAGATGTTGTAATAAAAGAGATTAAAAAAATTATTCAAAGAATAGTATCCGTTGCGCCAGAAAAGATGATTACGACTACTCTTGCACGTGCGGAAGAATTTCCTAATATGTTAATCTCTTGTCAAAACCGACAATCGAACGAAGTAGTATATTGTAAACAGAGTAAATTACTAATTTCGGCAAAAAAATTAGACGAACTTATTGAAATACTTGCTTCAGACATTCTCAACCCATTTAAACAAAAATGGTTATTTAATGTGGCTTTCAGCGAAAAAGTACTGAGTTTTTTTAGATTTAAAAGAAGACCTACTGAAAAAATCACAATCGAGATCCAATAAACTTAATAAACTTCCATTCATAAAATGATTTTTCCATATAAACTAATAATACTGATACTTGTAGTTTTCGGCGTAGAACTAATCTATTATAAGTATATACGGTTATGTGTTTTATAAATCACGATCTATCCAAATGGATAGTGTTATATATTTCGAGTTCCCATAAGGATATAATTGCAAATAGAGCATACATTTTTGGAGATGGATTTAACACTTACATAAAAGCCATTTACGCACAACCACCCGTTAAAAAGATATATGCTAAATTTTTTATAGAATTTTGGGAAATGCCAGAAGTACAAAAATCAGTTTCATTAATTTTGAGTATATTTTGCAATTATGAACCTTTTCGCAAAGACATACTTTATAAAAGTATATATCATGATGACGTTAAATTATTTGACGAATGTATAAGGTTGGAAAAGGATAATATACCTTTAATTGTGTCCAAAATACGAAATTATTCGGCGTGGAACATATTAACCAACTTAAATAAATATTCTCAGTTCGAGAATGTTGATTATGGTCCTACATTTGTAGCGCTTTTACAAGTAAAAAATGGCGAAATTGAATTTAACGATGTATTTAACGTAAAAGATCCCTTCACGGTTAAATCATGGAAAATGAGTGGAGTATATAAATTTTATCAATTATTCATGTCACATGAATATGTCCCATCGGACTTAGATGGGGGGGTTGACAAACTAAATAAGTATGAATTTTACACATATACCAGAAATTTACTTAAATACATTTTAATTCATCAGGCAAAGATGGATGACATGACCATGCATGAATTTTTTATGCTGCATAATAATTTTTCACTTGTTTATGAATATTTTAATGCCGAATATAAACATATGTTTAGTTTTAAAGAAAAAAATGAACAGCGATGGGTAATTGATATTTTACATGGCAAAATTAAAAAGAATCGAAATGTTTTAATTACACTTTTTAAATATAAATATCTTACGGTGGCGCTATATGAACAAGATCCGGTTACAATTTTTAATTACTTAGTAAAAAAATATGAAAAACTCCACGCGGATTATACATTATTTCTGATGGAAACAGTTTTTAATCAATGTCATAAGACTGACTTTTATAAAGTAATTTCTTCGAGTTTTAATGGCAAAATGTTAAAAAAAGAACGTAAAAAAATTTATCAAACTGTAAAAACCCCATCGCGTACATTCAGACGTATTTCATTCACATAATTGTTGATTTATAAATATTTATTTTGATATTTGTTTTCGTCGTAATTTTTTTTGCGATTGTTTAACTATCCGTGATTTAAATCTACATCCAAAAACTAAGCATCCAAAAACTAAGAGTGAAAAAATAGATGTTTTCCAATTTTACGTTTTTATAGGAGTAGTCATTGGTTATAAAAATATCATCGAATATCTACACGTTTGAACTTATGAGTAACATTACATAATGTTGATGTTCTGTTCATCCATTACAATTTAGTTATTAAAGCAGTAATCAACCACTTAAATTTTAATTCAACAGACTTAAAATTTGAATATAAAAATATATTGGTATATCTTACAAGATAAAATATGGAGGGCCTTCATGGGAGAGTCATTACTTATAAGGAGCTGGAAAAGGTTATCCCAAAAAGGGATCGATTTTTAAATAAGGAACTATACGAGACAGTTAGTCAAAATCTTAAGAAAGAAAAGAACTTATTATTTATGCCTACCGGTTTATGGGACGATAAACCTATGCAGAGGAGCAAACTTGCTAAAATTAAAAATAACAAATCTAAATATAAAATAGTACTTTTTGGAATTTTAGAAGATGGTAGACGCGCAAGCGTCATTATAAACGGTATACGACCATACTTTGAAGTTAAAATTCCGGATGATCAGATTCTACGAGCATATAACTTTTCTGAAGAGTTAGTGCAGGATTTATGTATGGATGTGGAAGATTATGACAGATTTATTGAAGCTACGGAAGGAAGGCCATCGGCCAATAATTCATATTGGAAAATCGAGCCCATTGACTTCGAAATTGTTGAAGGGAAGCCTCTTAAGTATTATCAAGAAAATATGAGCCAATACGTTAAAATATATTTTAATAAACTGGCGCATAGAAAAGACGCAATCACATATGTTAGAAGTAAGGGCTTCGAAACAACGCATGATGATATGAGTTGCTATTACAGGGTTGCATGTAGAGACGTCATGCTGTCTTTTGCCTCGTGGATTAATTTAAAGGAGTTTACCGTTCAGAGCAATGGAGTAAATGATTACATCAAAGGAGATGTTATACAGGTTTCGATAAAAAACATCGAAACTATGGAAAAGTCCCTCGAGCCGGAAGTATTGGCAAGACGGGATCTTCCCCACATTAAAAGAGACAACACGATGACAATGTGCTGGGATATTGAAACGTACAACTCGCTTAATGACGGCGAAGTACCACTGCCTATGTACATGCAAAAAGTTGTTAAACAAGGTGAAACAGAGATAATTGAAACAAAAAATCCAAACTGGAACCACAACATTTTTATGATTGGAATGACGTTTCAATTCTATCATTCCGGTGAGCAACTTCTACGTATATGTTTAGTAGACGTGCCTTCAGCCCCACATCCAGATTTTTTAACGATAACTTGCGGTGATGAACAAAATCTTATCAAAGCGTTAGCCAAATGCTATGATAGGATGCGTCCCGAAATTGTCATGGGTTTTAATGATGCTGGTTATGATTGGCCGTGGATAATTAAGCGCGCAAAGTACTACAAAGGATTATTGAAGTATATTGGTGATAAATTTGATATGGTAAAGGATGATAACAGAACTGATGCCTCAGTGGAATATGCTTTTAAATCTTTAACCATAAAAATAGAAGCTGACGTTAATGCTACAGGTAGTAATTTACAAATGCCGGGCTACATACCAATAGATGTTATGATTGTATTCAGGCAGCTATATCCGACTTCGGAAAAATGGAACTTGAACTTTTTCTTGTCAAAAAATAAACTCGGTAGTAAAGAAGACATGCCCTACCAAGAGATGTTCGAAATTTATAAGAAAAGTAAAGAGTTATTGGAGCGGTCAGAATCGGTGGATCAAAAGGAGCAACGAGAAGACTACTTAAATAAAATGGCTCTTGTTGGCAAGTATTGTGTTGTAGACGCACAGCGCTGTCATGAACTTATGAAAATCCGTTCTGTCCTTCAGGACAAAAGAGAAGTTTCAATCTGTTCCTATACATCCATGTTCGATGCATTCTACAGGGCCAACGGCATGAAGGTGCGAAATTTAGTTATTGCCAGGGCGCAGTTAAAAAAATTGCACGTTTCCAATATTCCAAATACTGATATAGAAATGGGTAAGTATCCCGGCGCGTGGGTATTTCCACCAATTAAAGGCTTATCGGTAAGCAAACTTAGCATCGCCGAACGCGTCAAAAAAGCCAATATGGGTTATGATCAGTTTGCTGAATGGATCGAAAAGTCTGAACAGGAAATTAAAGAAGAATTAGAATTTATAAAAGAGAACGGTTGTATTTTGGGTGAAGGAGATGTCGAACAATTAGGACAGGTGTCTCCATCACTAAAAAAAATGTTAGAAGAGGAAACAGGTAGACCTATTACCGGCTTGGATTTTTCCAGTCTGTATCCGTCTTTGATCATGGCGTATAACCTTTCACCAGAGTACATAGTTTTAAATAAGCAGTTCGCACGCCAGCTAAACGACGCGACAAATGAAGACGGAACCAAAAAACATACGCTGCATCGCATTGAGTTTGAATTTAACGGACGAACTATAAAGGGCTGGTCTATTCGCCACGATAACAAGCTCGACGAGTCGCAGCCAGATTACAAATTCGGAATCTTTGCAGCAATTTTGAAGGAGCTGTTTGATGCACGCACACGACTCAAAAAAGGCTCTACTGGTCTGGAGTATTGGGAGCATCGCAAAGAGGCGCTCCTTTTGATGGCAAAAACCGATCCCGTCAAATGGGTCACTCCAGAAATCCAGGAGGAATACGAAGATGTGTGCTTTAATTATAACGCGCTGGACTCGAAGCAAAAGGCGCTCAAAGTGTTTATGAACACGTTCTACGGCGAGGCCGGAAATAAAAGGAGTCCGCTGTTTCTACTGCAAATTGCCGGCGGTATTACGACGGCCGGCCAGCGAAACATTAAAAAGGCGTACAAATATGTTCAATCAAAAAATTGCAAAGTGTATTACGGCGACAGCGTACCTGCAAGTTCACCAGTGTTACTTCGCACTTCATGCGGTACCGTGCACATCAAAACAATTGACAAAGTTGCGCGTGATACTGATTGGCGTGACTACCCACAATTTAAACCAACTGAAGGCGCACCTATTCGGGTTGACAAGCAACAGAGCCCGCCATGTGTAGAAGGCCTGCAAATATGGAGCTCGTCTGGTTGGACGCCAATTAAACGCGTAATCCGGCACCGGACCAACAAAGCGCTGTATAGAATTTGCGCAGGAGGAGGCTCCGGCATTGTCGAGGTAACCGAGGATCATTCACTGCTTACCGCACAAAAGCAAATTGTAAAGCCGGTCGATTTGGTCGCAGATACGCAACTACTTTGCGGATTTCCGCAAGAGTTCGACCGTGGGCTATCGAACCGCACGCTGGACCCAAATGACGTCGTGGCCCTGCTCAATGCACCAAAGCGCCAACAGTTTGAATTTATGCGCCGCAAATGGAACGTGTGCCGCAAAACTAGGCAGTTTATCATACATGAGTTTAGCGCACTGAATGCCCAAATATCTTATTATCTGATGCGGGCAATTGGATGTGAACACGTTTATGTTGAAATAATAGGAGACGTCTATCAAATTTCAACTTATTATGATGAAGAAACTGAAAGCGTCGCCACCCATCGAAAAAACTGCGTGATGGAACTACCGCCAACCAACGGCGACTTTGTGTATGACATAGAAACAGAAGATGGTACGTTCTTGTCAGGCGTTGGCTCTGTCATAATCAAGAACACGGATTCGCTATATATTAGCATGCCTGAAAGTTGCTTTGCAACCTTAGATCTGGATTATTATACCGAGCACATTTCCAAGTTGCAATATTGGGAAGAGATGGTTAAAATAACTTTTAAAGTGATTAAGATACTCAAAGACGAGGTTAACCAGATGTTTATAAATGACAACGGCACAGAGTTTTTGAAAATGGCATATGAGGAGGTGCTGTTTCCGGTGCTGTTTACTTCTAAAAAGAAATATGTCGGAATTCCCCATATTAGTGCACCTAATTTCGATGACAGTGTTCCTTTATTCATCAGAGGTCTGGAACTGAAAAAGAGGGGGGTTAGCAACATACTTAAAAATATCTGCGGCAATATTCTTAGGGATGCGGTCAGCGTCGACAACATTTTGACAGTGATGGAAATTGTTCAGAACAAAATCCGCCAAGTGTACGCGACTGACTGGACTGATCACTTCGAAGATTTTATCATGACGGCCGTGTACAAACCAAATAAAAAAAATGTTAAAGTACACACCTTCAGGGACAGGATGCTCACCGAGCGTAGCATAGAAATCAAAGCCGGCGAAAGAGTAAACTACATCATATCCAAAAAGTTTCCGTTTCGCTATGACATGCGCGGGCGCAAAGAAAAGCTCAAAGTGGGCGACAAGATGGAACTGGCTGATGTTGCTAAAACTGAAGGAATTCCAGTTGATTTGGACTATTACATGGAGAACAGCATTAACGGGCAATTAGCGCGGTTCATCACTTATCATCCTGACTTTCATGTAGAGCCGTCTGACCATACCAACAATGAAGAAGTTAAAAAAGCCGAAGACAAGATATTGAAAAATGCGAAAAAATTTATAAATAACTTCTGTAAGGAGTATTACGAAAAATACGAAGATATTGGCAAGATTCGTAAAGCCATTTTCAAAAAGTCATCAAATATTGTATCAAAAACTATTTTGGTCCGATATGATTATGATGTCATAGTCAAGTTACTTGGATTCAGCGTAAAAGTAGACGACGAAATTGGCAGCTGGTTACTCAAAAAAATCTTTTCAACAGTTGAAAAGAAAAAGGAAAATGTAACGTACGGTGAGCGATACGTAGAGACGCGGCTTGCAAAGATCCCACGCGGCGAAAGAAAACAAAAAATCTCGGACCTGCAAGAACTGTTCTACTTTAACAGGCAACACAACCTGCTGAAAATATGCGAGCAGAACTTTGAAACGCGCCATGCCATTTTAGAAGTGCGCCTTAGAAAGTCCCTGTACGCTGTTAAAGAGTTATTTGATACAAATAACGCCGTTATTCAAAAGGTGATTGAAAAATATGATGGAAATGCAGTTGAGCCGACAGACGAGGAGTTGCAGTCTGTGGCAAAAAAAGAAGTTGACGATCACGCAGTGGCACTGGATCGCAGCATTGCTGAAGTTAGATTTATATACATTAATGTTATGAGTAATTATGAATACATATTCCGCATTAGAAATATAGTTGAATACCTTAAACAGCTGAGAAATAAGGCAATTAGAAATATAAAAGCCCCAAAAGATATTGCGCAGATAATTGCCGCAATGTCCAAGGAAGCAACAGAAGAATTTCTAAAATCTTAGAAAGCCGAAATTGGCATTTAATTTACTAAAATTATTTTTTTCAATTAAAGATATAAATACTTACCCATTAAAAGTTAAGAAATGCCTTTGATTATTTTAATCATTATAATTTTTGCCACCTCACTTGCATTTATTCATATCAATTAAAAGTATGTAAATTCAAGTCACTCTCATTAATATAAAAGTTTTTCTAAAATCTTAGAAAGACAAAATAAACATTTAATTTACTAAAATTATTTTTTTTTCTAATTCGAGATATATACCTATTTAAAAATTAGGAAAATGACGTCGCTTATTCTGGGCATTGTGTTGATTGCTGTTTTATATTTAATTTTTACTTCTCGTAAAAAGTCCGCAAACGCAAGGCGTCCATCATCGTCTATCCTCACTAGAGCAGCGCCTGGTATAATTTCTGGAAAATCAGTCAACCCGAATAGTGTACTCCCCGTAATGGATGATTATAATGATTATATTTTATCTTCTGGTCTTGAAAAAAGTGTAATAGACTCACATAACCAGTTTGTTAGCGACATCCATCACACAACCACCGGGGCTAGTGCCATGTCCGTCCTATCCGGTGACGTATTTGATGTACCTTTTGTCGGTCTCAGAAGACCAAACACACGCGATATTTACGTAGATCCAGATGCACGTCAGGTCACCACGGCCGAAACGTGGCAATATCCTTCCGATACACGGTATGACAAGTGCGGCTTGTTCTAAAGAGATATCAATTGTGTGACTTGTTTTTCCTAAGGGTTCCCCCCGATCTTTCATATAAATTTTAAATTATTATTATTTTTTGTGTGTCTCAAACTTTGGTGCCCGAGCCAACGGCTGAAAAGTTAGTAGGAGTAGCTTTGTCCGAATGTCTGAAAGACCTCGAATAGACGCGCATTCGGGAAGACACCGTCGATATTCCAATTTCCGGAAATGGCGAAATAGATTATGAGCACATTCTCGGGCTATTCCGACGTGTTTAGTGTGACAAGGTCGATGGCAACGTCGAAACTTTAAAAAAAATATTTTTTTTTGCGACCCAAACATAAAACGCACACATCCTAGATGGGATGCATTTCCAACAAACGCATATTCCAGCCGGTTATCTTTTCGCCGGCGTGGATAAAATTATAGTGTGCCACTGTGACGTTTACCTCTACTACCTGTCCTACCAGATTACTAATGGCAGTTGTTGATTGTCTGGCCTTATCCAGATGTGCGCACGAACCGGCATGCATTTTCACCTTAAAAGTGGAGCGCGTGATGGTCTTGTTTTGTCCGACGAAATATGATTTAAGAAATTTGTTGGTGTCCTCGGCAATTTCGTCGGCGAGTATGTACAGCGTAACGTACTTTTCGTCGCATCTATACACGAACCCTCTGAGTTTTTTTTCGAAAGACCTCATGCTATACTTTTTATTATTTTTTAAAAAGTATTGTATACAATCTTTAGAAGAATTTTTTGAAATGGAGGGAGGTGCCGTAAGCCCAAAAGCCATAGGAATTGGCATTTTGGTTGTGATTGTGCTGGCGATGGTCGGCGTGTACATTTATGCGGCCATCGCAGGCACAACAGATCTGTCGTGGCAGACCAGCTTCTTTACCAGCATGTCTGTGCTCATTGCGGCGGTTGTTTTTGGTTTCGTCGGTTTTAAGGCAGGGCGCGGATTTGCCAGTGCATTGTAATTTTCCGGTTGTATTGTGCGAATTTACATAATATGATATACGACGATATACGTGTTGACCGTGGGCTTAAAATCCGCGGGGCTAACGGCCGAATCATTAAGGCAAAACCAACCATTGCGCCTTTTACATATAGCGTAATAGTGCCCGCCGTTCAGCCCACCATGGTGCTCGATTTGAGCAACGGCGCCATAGTGAAACTCACTTTTATTTTTCGCCACAAACTTTAGCGTGGCGGGGAATTCCGTATACACGTCTATTTTTTCGCCACGGTGCTGGTCCTTATCGTATTTATATTTTTTTGACATTACGAATAGGATTTCCGGAATCATAACCAAAGTGCTAGCGCGAAGTTTTTCGCTTTTAACGCCGCACTTAGTACAGATGCAATCTGAGTCCACTTTGCTCCGTTGACTCAACAGAAAATAATTGAGGTCGGTAAGCGCCTCCTTCGACTCCGTAAATGGTTCTACTTCGAAGAGGTTGTTCAATTCGTCGACTTGCGAAAAGTATGTCTTGCAATCGGGACAGAATATCTTGTTGCGGCGACGATGCGTGAACAGCATTTGAATGTCGCTGTACTCCTCTAATGCTTGTAAAAGCAAGCTGAAGCCCTCAGCGGCGCACTGTTGCCCCATTGCAAATCGGGCAACCTCAGGTGATTTTACAGCCAGTTTTTGAATCATGGCGCGCCACGTGATTGACCCAAGCCTTTCGATTTCTTCAGTCGCCACGTCATCTGGGCCGGCTTCCAGCTTCCTGAAATTACCAACCATATAGCCGAGCAGTTTTGCTAAATTATCTTTGTTTTCAGCAAGATTGCCCAGTTTTTTTACAAATGATGTGCAACTTAATAGTGACTGTAAAAGGGAATTATAATAACAGGTGAAGCCTAAATTACTGAAACCTACCGGTTGAATGGCAGCGCCGTCGTCGTATAGTTGAAGCGCCATCTGATTTTGTTGTATGCATTATCAATATTCCTTTTTTATATCAAAACTTTGCTACGTTCGAATCAAAAAAAATCCTTAACGTTAATGACAAAACATATTAACAGAGCGGAAAGTAAGTTAAAGCGCGTTGGTCTGGTTTCTTGGGTTTCGTGTTGGAATCAAACACCATAAATAATATCAGCATAATTAGAAGAACAATTACAACAAATACGAGGGATTTCATATTTAGAAAAATTCCGCCTAATGCCAAAATACCGCCTAACCTTTCTGGATAATCCATAAGCGAATACCCACCGCCTGTCTTGGTTGTTACCGTTCCCAATGCGCCTTGAAGATTCGGATATATTTTCCGTCCTGATCCGTCATCTTGGTTTACTTCAGCTAAAAACTTATCTTTGTCTGACTTGTCAAAAGTGCCGGTATCGCCATGAGATAAAATTTTCAACAATACACTCGTTACTTTTGAGTGGATTGATTCCATGTTTTTGACCACGCTACTCAGCAACGTACCATCATTACATACTAAATGCCAAATATTGGTAGAAGCCGCTCCATCATGACCACCTTTACTATCATCTCTTTCAAAGATCATGGCATTAATTAAAAATCTAGTATCAACATCATTGGTCATGTCTTTATTGATATTCATAAATAGTTTCGTGGCATTGTTTTGCATCGGCAACGAGGTGTCAACAGCACAAAAATCATAATCTATTTTTTTCGCAATATCTTGTAAATACTTAGAGGGGGGGGGTGTATCGTATTCTTTTTGTCTAATTTTTATAGCTGCATCGATACATAAAACGACTGCATGTATATTTTCATTTACAACTTTCATGTATTCATCAACCGCACCGTCGTCCGCAACACCTTTAGAATCATGGTTATCTTCTATAAATGTAATTATTTCAATAAATTCACTATCCGTAGCTAATTCTGATATTCTATTTTGTGGATAAAAAAATGCATCACCAATATTTACATTATTTGCGTTGCATAAAGCTGCTGCATAAAGTATCCTGTAGTTTTTATCTTTTTTTTTCGCAGATTGCGTAAACAATATGGCGGCGTCTTCCACGTAATTTCCACTTCCAGGGGGGGATATAACAGCTGGTGGCGATGACATCATGGCTTTAGCAAGCTCAGCTGCATATGTAACCACCGCCCCGGTGTTGTCATTTATATTTTTAAAAATATCACCCATTTCTTTTTGTGTAGCTATTTTAGAAATCACACCGTATTTTTTGATCAAACCATCCGGTATGTTTGTCAGCACGGTATTGTCAGCACATAAAAACACCGATAAAGCAAGTGAATAACCGGCTTTATCGGTGTTTTTCATAAAATGTCCCAAATTTGTGTGAGTATCGACCTTTCGTGCAATATTTATAATGCCCGTGTTTTGTGCCGCCATAGCAGGTGTTTTATAATCGAACATAATATTCCCAGCTATGGTTTCAAGATTTTTATCGATGCACAAAATTTCAGCAATTAAAGATTCATACACAGTTGAACGAGTATGACCATTTATCAATAACTGAGATACAGCTGTATCCGTATTAATATCTTCCGCAATCTCCGGAAGATGTATCGATTTGATAATATTTCCTATAAGGTTTGAATAGTCCCCTTTCGCACATAACATCAACTTCGCAATCTGTATGTAATCCGACTTAGTATTACTTTTTTCTAGTAGCGTATGAAACATGTTGGCTGCGGTATTATCATTATTAAATGATGTGCAATCAGTGTTGTCGTTTATATGTTTAACAATAACATTTATTTCAATATTGGCTGCCAATATTGAAATATTTCCAAGATTTAAAAGCGCAGCTGTAATGTTGGAAATATTGTTATTGACACATAGAGCCGCTGCAAGCACTGTGCGATGTCCGGAATATTTTCCATCATTGTTAAACGCCAGCGCGGCAAATGCGTTAGCGGCGGCTCCATCGGTAAAAGTACCATCTACAAAATTCCCGTTGAGCGCATTTATAACTGGTATAAATTCCTTATTATCTGCCATATCTGATATTTTTCCCTCTGCACATAAAGCTTCTGCTAGGCGTTTATTGTCGCCCGCAATACACAGTGCCGCGGCGTATATATTTATTTTTGACTGGGTAGACAATGTAGTTGCAAATAATTTTGCAGCTTCGCCGTCCCCGGTTCCGGTATTGTCATTTATGTGTTTCATAATCGCAACAAAATCTGTGTCTGCTGCCAACGTCATTACCGATTTCGTTTTGCAAAGAATATCAGTAATTGCGTCCAGATCTTTAACGCACAAGGCCGATGCTAATAATCGTTGTCTCCCGGCCGAGCCGGCCATCGCAGTTATAAATAAATTGATCGCAACATCTTTTGCTGCGACGGCCGATTTATTTCCCTTATCATTCATGTTATCTCTAATCGCCTTCATTATTTTCAAGAATAGGGTGTCAGATGCGGTATCTTTAATATTTTTGGCGTCAAAAAGCGAGGTGGCAAAATTTTCATTGTTGCTGCATAGCGCTGCCGCATAAAGGTTTATGTACGTCTTAGTATCTTTAACATTAGCCAGAAATAATTTTGCAGCTGCGTCGTTTCCGCCGCCAGTATTGTTACCTATATGTACCATAATTGCCATAAAATTAGCGGAATTAAACAACGACGCTACGGTGTGCGTTTTGCACATAACATTTGTTATTTTGTCGTATTTATCAGAAGCGCACAAAGCCGTCGCCCAAGTTTGTTGATATGCCGCTTTGTCGATATTTTTAATGAACTCTGTGGGTTCCTCTTCACTGTTTATTCCTATGTGATTTAACACGTTTATAAATTCCTGCTTACTGGCAGCATCTGATACGGTAGCAGCTGCATCAATTGTATTTAATTTCGTAGCGATATTTGAATAGTCTGCGAGTATACACAACGACGCTGCAATCAATTTTCTATATTCATCCGACTGCTTTGAATTTTTGATAAATAAATCTGCGGCAACATCGTCAGCTACAAAGTGACCACCCATTTTCAGTTCATTATTATCATTAATATGTCCCATAATGGGTCCAACAATTGATATGCCCGCCAAATCTTTAGTTGATCTTATTTTTTCATCAGCAATGATGGAACCGTCAATAATAGCACTATAATCGGCGTCGACACATAACGCAGCGGAAGCTATAAGTTCATATTCTCTTTTCCCTGTTTTTAGATTTATATTAAAATCTCCGTTAAATCTGACATTTATCATAGTCATTATTTTTTTAAATTCACCATTAGCTGCTAAAGCGGCAATCCTGTGTGGGCCAATTAAAGCACCAGCTATATTTGTACACTCATTAGTGCCCGATAAACATACGGCCATTGAAGTAAAAAATTCGTAAATTTGATGATGGGGTATGTTTGTAATTAACATAGGTGCCGCTAACTTGTCTGACCCAGCCGCGACCGTATTTCTTCCCGCATTACTATCAATGAGTTTTAGTATTTGTATGATGAGCCTATCATTTCCTTTGGTTAGATCTAAAAGTGTATTATAATCTCCGGCAATACACGCCACCGCAGCAACGAGCTTCGCGAATTCTATATTTTTTTCGGCATTTTCAATAAAAGCTATGGCAGCATTTAAATTGTTTTTAAAATCAGTCATAATCGCAATAAATGCAACATCGGCTGCAACGCCGTCGATGCCCACTGGATTCGGGCCGGCATTCGTTTGGGCCAAAAACAATTCATCCGCGATATTTATATGAATATCATTGCTACACAAAGAAGATGCGATCAAATGCTGATAACTTGCGGCAATTCCTGAGGAATTGATAAAAAGTGCCGCGGCCTTACTATCGTTCGAGCCTGCATTATCGTTTATATGACTTATAATTTTTTTAATGTATTCATCACCATCCACTATTTTATTAAGCGGAACGGCGATCGCCGTTCCATGGTTTTCGAAAACTGTTCCGGTATTAACTAGCACTAGGTTTGCAGCTCCAGGAACGCATAATGCAGCCGCTATGACTTTTTCGTATTCAACGCCTCTAGTTCTATTTTTGAAGAACATTTTCGCCGCGTTAGCATCCGCGGCGCCTGCAAGTATTCCTGCCCCCGCGGCTGTGTTATGATTAATATAAGTGGCGATATTTTGAAAGCTTGCGACAGTCGCAAGGGCCGCAATGCTATTCGCACCAATAATTTCGCTTATAATGCCTGTTAAATCATCGTCGGTACATATAGATGCCGCCAAAATCTTCTGAAACCTGACACTGTTCAGGTGTTCCACCCTAACAAATTGGTTCGACATTCCATTGTCATTTATATATCTAAATGTAGCGGAAAGATTGGACGCCAAACCCGCTACATTAGCTGAGGCATTGATAGCGTTCATAATACCACCAATATTGGCTGCATCTCTTGTGAGGCATTTTGCAATAAAAATTCTTACGGAATGCTCTGTATGTAATCTAACGAGATCAGCAGAACGGAACCCAACATTAGCATTCGATTGAATGCCCGCAATTATAGGATTGCAGATCTTATCGTCTTTTATTATGTGATTAACAGCAACTACCATATTCTTTGATGCTTCCGTGCCACATATACAGAGACTAAGAAAATCTCTTATAGTATTCCGCGTAGCAAGGAAGGTGGCATTAACGACCAATTTGATAAAATTTGACATAATTCCATGAGGCCCTATGTTAAGGCAATGAATAAATTTAGCTCTTTTTCTATCTAATGCAGTTGTCGTGGCGGCATTGACAGGATTGGGCATTTTCATTTCATTTCTGAACGAATTAGCTATTGTGTCGGCATCAGATCCCCCTACCCCAGCAAAATTAGCATCGCCTTGTAAAAGACCATTGATGATGATCACCATAATATCTGGATTTCCTATACCTTTGCTGCTGTCATCGTTTAGGATACGTTTAATGTCGTTGGCAACTTGCGTCTCTCCGGGAACAGTCTGAACATATCCAACAACATTACTATTACTAACGTAAACAGCATCAGCCGTAGAAGCCCCCTGAGATGAAATTATTACAGGTTTAATATCAACAAGCGCAGTTTCCGCAAGAAGGGTTTCGACGTCATTAGCCGGATTAACGACATGGTTAATGAAACTTTCGGCATTATCGGTTTCATGTTTATACCTTTCCTCTATGGACTGTTCCATTGCTTTTCTAAAAACAGAATTTTCTTCATATGATTTAGTATTTTCAATTTCATTTTCTAATCGAAATTTAATAGTTTCCAAATGTAGTACTTTATCGTCTCTCGTAGAGCCATGAAGTTCCTGCCTGTATTTTTTAATCAACTCATTAATTTTATCCACGTATTTTTTTAATTCACTCATGGTGGATAATTAATTCGTTCTATATATACTGTATCCTTTTTTTTTCAACAAAAAAAAAATCATATTTTTTTTTTCGTATCTCTATCTTTTTTTTTATGTTATATGATTATTCAAAATCGTCCAAATTAAACCCCTGATTATTGCTGCCATAATCAGTAACCTTTTCGGAAAGCGCTTCATGTTTCATGACAACAGGATCTTGCAACCATTCCAGTTGGGCGCGCATCAAAATTCTGGTAACTCTTTGCAGTTGCACAAACCACTCGGTCCATCTAATAAACCGCGTGTTATAGCGCAAATATCCTTCTAATGCTAAAAGCTGTAACTTGCCGCTATTGTGTTGATTGGCAGAGGTGATAACGTCTTTGACAACTCCATTTTTATCAACGTATGATAAGTTCTTCAAGAGAGGATTTATATTAAGCACATTAGTTCTCACAAATCCCAAAAGCCCGAGTATGAGAGGTTCCTTTCTATCATCACCTACTACAGTAAGTGCACCTCCTACGTCAATTTGGATATCGCTAAAGTTTTCATTCGCAGTGGCACTTAACGTTAAATTTGATGCATTTATTCTCATTCCCATTATGCGTGCTATTTCTCTCATGAACCCATTTCTAACAACTACTCCATCCGCGGCATTAGCAAGAGCAGGCGCAGGCACAGCAAAAACACCTACATTCAGAGGGATGGCAAGGACCACTGCATCAAAATTGGGAAGACGTATTGCCGCAGCAGCATTAGCAGCAGCAGTGCTATGGAAGGGATTAGTTACCGCATCGCCTAGCCCTCTCAGGGTCACGACAAACGAATTAATTATTTTTTGAACACCCGGCGCTAAACGTGACTCTAGTGTAACTGTTGCTGGTCCAGCAACGTTTACAGTAGTTTTTAAAAATTCGTTAGACAATTGCTGATCCTTTATTTCATTAAATCCCAACATATATTGTAATATATTGTTACGGTTTACAGCAACAGCACCAAAATCAACATTAGCAGCAGCAGCAGCACCCGCTATTAATGCTCTTTGATGCATTAAGAGTAAATTTGCCACAAGGTCCGTATAATTTTTATTCTCACCGTTAAACAAAGTATTGATTTCAGTATTAATTATTAATGTCGCGGCTGGGTCAGCGAGCGCGGTGTTGTATGCGGCCGCTCTGGCATTATCATTAACATTAACCATCTGCTTTAAATCATCGGCTAAAAGGTTATATATTCTCTTAGGATCGTATGCTACGGAGACCTGTTTTAATTCTGCTTGTCGGCGTGATTCATTTTGTCTCATTCTAAAGTTATTTTTAGAGTCACCATAGGTTCTTGGATCGTACAATGAGTTCATCAAAACTTTGTTCCAAAGCTGATCACTTAAAAATTTAGGTCTGTTCAAGCCTAAAGAAGTGTCTCCTGCCATGATTTTGTAAGTGTAATTAACATACTCTCGCAGACGTCGGAACCCGTGAGGATAGATTAGGTGACGAACCATAGCATCTTCTGGATAAAAGAGCTTTACATAATCTTCATCAGAATACGTTTTTTCGCCAAGTTTTGAATCCCACACAGATACAGCATCATTTGTTAGTGGATCGTACCCATGGATATCAGACAGAGGCGTATTTTTAAAAGTAACCCCTATAACATTCTTAACAATATTGTCAAACGTGTGAGAATAATTCATCAAATTGATGAAAGGAATTTCACGCTGAAGTGCGTGCATATTGATGGGCGCGATGTTCAGGTCCAAAATGTTATAAATTCGCATTTTTGGCCGCGAAGAGTTGTACAAGCGACCTCCATCCTTACGCAAGCACGCAATTAACCTGTACACGGCTTGTTTGCGATTATCATTTTCAGCAAGCAAAACACTATTTTCAGTACGTTTCCAAAATGCATTATCGTGCGATCCCTTGGCGGTTTGGCATGTCATTCCAGTTATAATATTAGGCGCCGCAGGAGTTCCTCCATCGCTTATTTGCGTTCTGTTTAGAAGCCGCCTGGTATAGTCATATCGATGAGCGTCCAAATATTGAATGTGATATTGATAGTCCGTCACAAAGCGCATCAGTGAGATCGTGTTACTAATCATGCTATTAACGGAGACTTTATCAAAACCAGTCGAGTCTCCGCCTAATTTTCCATATTCAAGCAAAGCTGTAATTCCAGGAGCGTATTCTGCTGACGGTTTTTGTTCATGATATAGAAGACCTCTCGTTCCGTATGCAAATTTAAAAGATGTAGAACCTACGCCGTTTTGATTTCCTGGAAGAAGTATCATGCTATATTGTGTTACCTTTTCATCATTAACATCTTCTCTGTCGTCCAATAAGCCGGTTTCAATATTGTATCTATGCAGGTTCATATTCATCAAATTTGTGACAGTTGATAATGGCATCAGAGGGAGATGTCCGTTTCTGTTGTTGTAGTCAAGAATGCTGCCTTTATATGTTTCGAAAAACAGCGGGATATCTGCTAACTCTTTATATGCAGCCTGAATAATTTTACTTAGAGATTTAGCTGTAGATGTTATATCGGTCAACATATTAATGAGATATGTTTTTCTAGCCGACTCGTTTTCCACGACGGGCGCTCTCAATGGCTGAGTGTATGAAAGGTCATTTTCTTGCGCTGTCTGGAAATAAAGTCGGTTATCCCGCAGGGCAGCTCCAGTGAGGCCAGCAACGGCCTCGATGGAGACATCAGCAACTGTTTTTACAAACGGCGCTCCCGTAGCACTTGAAAAAAGACTGCCGGCACCACCACCAGCCGCCGCCTGCGCTGTGTTATGCTGCTTCCATTTGTATACTTTGCAACTGGTGTTTTCTATAACAAGTTTTAAAAATTCTGCACGCTTAGTCAAAATTTCCAATTGTTTCTCAAAACCGGGAAAATATGCTCTCATTATTTCTTTTTGATATTCATTGATATTCGCAAAATTATCTTCAATAAATTTAAACGTTGAACCGGAAGTTCTTTCGATGGCTAAACTCATAATTCCTTTAATTCCGTTAGCTAATGAAGCAAAAAGTACAGCTTGCTCGGGGGGTTCTAACTGACATACGGCAGATCTAATTTGCGCTAAATCAGTTTGTGCATCACCGGCACCAAGACCGAGAAATGGCGAACCTTGATTCGCTGCTGCTGCACCAGCTCCACCTATACCTGCACCTGTGGCGTTGATAGCAGAAGGAAAAAAGCTTCTACTGTACACCATTTCAGTCATTCGTGTAAAATCACTCCTACAAATAACACGATCGTTTATGTTTTTCCCCTGTAAAATATCTTTCGAATTATACCCATTGACAAACTTTTCTAAAAGAGGTCGATAAATTTTTTTCGTGGTTGAATCTTGGATACATGTAATATAGTTGTAAATTATGTTATTAAGAATAGGCAATAGCCCGAGTTTTCTATTAAGAGACTTATACTCATTTTTAATGTCACTCTGATCAATAGCAGCGTTATGTGGAGCTATTTTATCCCTACCTCCAAAATTTCTACTCTGCACGTCAAGATTTGTAGAGTCCGCTAATTCAACATGATTTCCATATTTTACATTGTAATCGTAAAGATTATGACAACCCAACATAATGTCAAAAACAATACCTGTTCCGTCTACAGGATTATTAGTAGCAACTCCTTGATTTCTCAAAAATGGCTGAACAATTTTATTGTTGTAATTTCGAAGTCTGGCACTATCTGCTGCTAGTGGATAAAAATCAGTCTGTGTTATATAATTTGCCAATATTTCGCGCTCATCTTTTGTTTTCGGCACTGCTACTGAACCACCAGACACATAAATAGGTAGGTAATGTGCTGGAAATTCATTAATTTCATTGGTCATGGAAAGCGATCTAAGTCCAAGCTCATGCAAAACACTATTTTCAGGATTGGTTACGTCCCAAAATGCCAATTTACTGACAACTTCGCCATAGCTATCATATTGATACTGCTCTAATATATCCTTTGTTTGCTGAGTAGTAGCGTTCCCTAAAATGACTCCTGGAGCATGATCATTATTAGCCAAACCGGCGACATTTCGCGTTCTAATTTGATTAGCCGCCTGATTATAATTACCGAAAGCAGCGGCACCCGCTTCTCTAATAGCGTGTAAAGGGCTCGTATTAGTCCTCTTGTCCTCTCCTAATACTAGAAGCGCTCTTGCTGGTGTACCAGCACCTCTTTCAATATGATTAAATTCATGCTTTCTAGTAAGTTCCCCCCAAATATTTTTTAAACTTTGAGAGGCGTCACTTAATCCATTACCATACTTATTTTTGAAAAGTCTTTCGAACAAATTATCCTGGAGCCAGAACAAAGAAATAACATTTCTTTCATTTCCATCGCGATTTATTTTTTCAATACTGTTTATAACTGAATAAGGCACATACTTCCTCAAACCGCTTAATGAGCTTTTAACTGACTGAAATAATCCCGCACATACTTCCTCCAATTTGTCAAAATTAACGATTGGGTATCTTAATTGACCCTGGCCAGAAAAGGAAACGTCTACTAATCCATTCAGCTCACACGAAATATTCATAACATTTCTCAAAAGGTCTTCCATCAGGCGTTCCCTGTTAAGAAATAATCTTCTAATAAGCCCAACTCGCTCCCCAAATGAGTTAGTGTTGGCGCCAACACCTGGATGTTTTGTGTCCAATATGGTGTTAATATTTAATGCAGCACCACCGGGGGCGGGCGTGAACAAATAACCGTTAAATATAGGACCCAATTCAACTACTCCTGCTGCGACAAAACTATCCCTGATGTAGTTTTTGACTTCGTCAACATTAAAAATGCCCTCGCGGTTTACCGTTAAATTATTTTCTGCATGTGCAAAAGCTGTACTTTTTTTATATCGCTTATTATTGCGATATAACAGCTCCATAGCCAATATTGTCGACAGGTTTCCAGCTTCGTTACCGACAAGAGCACCAGCCCCATCCGGACGGGCAAATTTAGCGTCTTGGTTAACACCGGCGACGGCATTAGGAGTTCTATTCGTTATAATAACTCCAGTAATGTACTGTTCAACCACATTTGCCCACTCTCTAAGATCCATAGAAATCATAAATCTATTGTAATCATTAATTATAGTATATGTGAAATATAACACTGTCAGTGGAGTTAATACAGTTTCGTGGAAAGCCAAAAGTTTATTTTGGTCCACGTCTCCGTATTTTTCAATACCATGTAATTGTTCATATATGATTCTATATTTGTCTTCATCAGTTTGAGCCTTTTCAAGTTTCTTTCTTGTTAATTGCACAATCTCATTTAGACTAACATCAGATGTGGCACTGAGATCATTCAACCCAACTTCTGTAGTCGGTCCAGAGCTAACATCTAATATCAGATTTTTTTCAATAGAATGTCTAAACCTGCGAACGGCAACATAAAACTGATTTAACTCATACTGACGCGCAGGCCGAGAGTTATTTCCGAAGGACCTGAACCGATCTGATGGTGCAGGCGCCCGCCCTAAAACGTCGTTTGCCCCAAGTAAATCAAAGTCAACATCTTCATTGGTATCGTATGTGTCAGGAGAAAAATCTTTTTCTCTGGATTCAATGTATTTGTTAATTTCTGATCGAAGCATAAACCCATATCTGCGATTAATTTCCAGTATAAATTCTTCAAGAATTTCCCGACACTTAATATCTCTCTTTTTTCCGGCATAGGACTTATAGATTTCGGTCGTGGTTTCAATAATTGTTTTAGCATATTCTGCCGGATATGATCCATCCTGAATGTTGCGACCCTTAATAAAAATTACATTGCAGAGATCACGCCAAATGTTGTCCATTTCCGGAACTATAGACACTATGGGATCTTTCTGATGTGTTAAATTATTATCATCAACGTATTCTCCGTTAACACCATCCATGGGTACAGACTTAAATTCAAATACCGTTCGGTACCATTCCGCCAATAGCGGCAAACGTAAATATAATTCGGCCGCTTCAGGTAATACTTTTGCGTAAGAGGCGCCTCCCGAAGATCCTCCAAGTATTTGACGCAGCGCTGAAGTAGCCATAGCATCTGAATTTGTAATAGTTCGTGGAGGTTTGTTAAATAAAGCATATGAACCAACCACAGTAAAAATCTTTGCTACCATGGACTTTACGCACATTTCAAAGATCTTATCACAAACTGATTCGTCATTTTTATTTTCCGAGGGGGTCTCCAGGGGATCACATAACTTTATAAAAAGGTTCGCATTAATTCTAACTTTATTTTTGCTGAAACGCAGCCCGGTCGCCATTTTAATAAATGGCCGAGAAGCTGCGTTTAGATTAATATCGTTACCACCACCACCGTTCTTAAAATCAATCTTGCTATCGCCCACGTTATCATTTCCTGCTGTTTGGGGATGAAGCGAATATCCCACGCTGATAACAGAAGCTACACAGTACTTCATAAAAGCTTTAAATATTGCGGCAGTAGACATAAATGTTTTGTTATTATCCTGTGAATGTGTACCAACCTTTGAAAATATACTAATTATGTTTTCAAGTGCCCTGACACTTTTGATAGACTTTTCTAAATTTCTAACAAATTCGATTGCATGCTCCCGTGTCATTAAACGAGGATGGTAAAACAAACCGGGATCAGTTACGGCTAACACTTCATAATAATGTTCCTTATTTTCCCTTTGTGCGTCGCCAGGCATACCAAAATTTCTGGCTATATCTCCGCGCATGTTCGCCCCCGCGGCACCTATAGCGCCTGCACCCTCATGGTGTATGTCATCGATAACACGTGGCACATTGCCAAACATTTCAAAAACAGTTTTATAATTGTCCCCGGATTTATCTGTAAACCATTTTGCAACAATTTCCAGCTGTTCAACAACTTGAGCAAAATTTTGTATTAAATCCGGCTTATTTTCAATATTTTGAGTAAATTTAGAAAGATACAAATCCAATGCTTGTGCCGCCTCCAACATTTCTATTTTAGAGCCACGGATATATTCAAGCAAAAACTTATAACCCTCTAGTTCATTATTCAACCCAGATGTTTTGCAATCATCCTTCAATGTTTCATTCGTCATACCACCGATATTATTTACTCCGAGAACACCGTTAAGATACAAAGTCTTCTGATCCACGTAAGATTCTCGAGGTAGAGGCTGTCCATTAGCCGAAGACATCAGAGCGTTAAATCTTTTCTGAATCTCATCTATCAAATGACCAGCTTCCTCTCCAAGAATATTTTCATAATTAGCTGCGTTTGCCGCGTTTTCAATGGCTGTTTTGTTGAGACTGGATTTAATGCCGGCGATTTTATAATAGTAGTCTAATTTTTGCACAGCACGTTTAAGGGTCACAAAATGCTTGAAATCTGCTTCTGAATAATTTGAAATGATTCCGCCTAACACTTCCACATCTTTTTTTGACATTCTTCCACCCACGATCTCGGGTTCAGCCTCAGCTTCTTCGGAAGTGGAGACTTCCTCCGCCACTTCTTCAACTTCTTCCACCATGTCGGATTTTTCGCTTTCATCATTAAGTCCAAACTCATTTAAATCTTTTTCCTCATGATGCTCTTCTCCGTCTAAATTATTTTCTCTTATCTTTTGATCATGTTTTTTATGCTTTTTACTTCCCCCGTATTCCATGCCGTCTTCCCAACTATTTCCACCAGTCATTGGCAATCGTGCCCTGGGCTGTTCGATAGTGACGTGTGATTCGCTGATCGCATTAACAAAATTTTTATTAAAATCATCCACGGTACTAATTAAGTCCGAAAAACACTTAGCTAATGTTGCAAATAATTCACCTCCCTTCCCTGAAGACAAGGCCTTTGCTTCATTTAATAAATGATCCAAGTAATCCAAATATTGAAATTTTGTAAAGTTAGACAAAGCATCTGTTTTATATCCGCTCAGTGCCTTATGTAGGTCCTTTCGATTTGGTTGAATTTCTCCAAAACCATGAATTAAACGAATGAACCTTTCAAGCTCTGGAGAAGGCTGAATTTCAGTACCAACTTTACCGGACAGTTTTTCTAAGACGTAGACGATCGATTGATACTTATCCTTAAGCTGTTTGTTAAAATCAGAAAACACCATATTTCTATACTTTTCTTGTTCATGAATTTGTTTTCCCACTGACTTTCTATAGGATTGCGTCCTGCCATCGAAAGGACTATTAGTATTATCTTGCCACGTCGCATCGTCAACCATAGAAGCAAAATCAACTTCACCAATATTATATCCTCCCTTCTTCTTTTCCAAATATGACGCAATATCATCGTGGGCAAGGTCATTTCTATATAATATGTCTGCCGCTACCAGCATTTTTCTTAGTTCACCCGCGGAGGGTTGTTTTTTAATTATTGTTTGATATGTTTTATCACGTAACTCAGACAGAGTTCTGGAGTCTTTATAATCTTTAACTGTAAGCCCGACTTCCTTAAGGGCTTTATCAACCAAATGTGCAGCATGAGCAATGTCACTAGTTCCATTAAGTAAATAACTTAATTTTTCACCAAATGCCGGAGTGCCTACCATATCTTTAAGTTTATCAGTTAAACCAATAAAGTCATTATTATCTGCTAGTAAAGTAATGAGAGATTTACCAAGCGGTTCAATAACAGAATCAGTAATATTTACTAAAATAGTGAGCTGTCTATCTATTTCTGAACTTAACGCATCATATAACTTTTTGATATTTTCAGCTTCAGAACTAATTGCCATATCAGTAGAAGATTCCAAATCTTTCATTAATTTGTTATTTGCGGAATCCACATATTTCTTAAGAATATGTAAATTATTTACGATCCGTTTAACATCTCCGGATACAGTTAAAAATTCAGTGTGAATACCAGTGAACAATGAATACATAATTTCGCTGACTTTTTGACACATGACACCTGGTTCTGCATGAACATTAATAATGTTCATGTCGTATCTCTTATTGATAGCATTTGCAAGACTCGTGCAAATACTTTTATGCGCACTTACATCCGCCGCAATAGTTTTTTTATTCCTGGGGTCAGGCACGATACGTTTAAACTTTTCAATCAAATCTTTAATTGGAGCAGTACGTGCATAATCCCCTTTAACTTGCAGGGCGTTTGAAACATCAGCAGCAATACCACGAATTAATTCCTCTTTTGCCTTAGAGTATACAGAATTTCCGTAATCCTCCAAAGCAGAATAGCCTCCTACAACACTCTCGCCCATACCTCCAACTTTAATATCAGATGCGGCAAACTTCATGTGCTTACCAAGTAGGTGAGCATAGTGTTGTTCCAAACATTTCGTTGTTCCCTGCTGGTTTCCCATTTGTCAATAGGCTATATACTGATGCCGATAAAAAATTAATAGCAATAAATTATTAAAAAAATAAATAATGCGATAATGCATTTATTTTTTTAATAATTTTTTTATTCTGAAATATAAATAGAAATATATACTGATAATTAAGGAATGTCACATAATAAGTCCCTAAAGAAATTTTGCCGCTTAACAAAATATATAGAGCAGAATAATCCTGATCTGTATCAGGTTATTGAGGATCTCTGTATTGGCCATTATTTTAAGCCTTCTAGAGACTCTAATGGTATAACGTTTTTGTTCCCAGATAAGACCTATGCGCAAAAAATCATTAATGCTGCATATTCCACTGATCCGGACGTAGCCGTAAATATGTTTAAGTCTCTGCTCGTGCATGGATTTCACTCCAGCACGGCCGACTTTAAAAATGGTGTAGTAAATTTATTAAATCAAAAAATTGATATAGCTGATGCAGATGACACCAGTGCAAAATTAGCCAATGGCCTGGTTCTTAAAAGAGATGAAGCTTTTGTTCCCATGTCCTATAGGGAAAATATGGCTGTTTTTAGTATCAGTGGGAAGGGCGAAATCGGTACAGATGGTGAACGAGTTGCCCATGAAAGAGTAAGAAAAACTGGTGGCAATCATAATTTATTCTCAAAAAAGGGTGACCTACATAAATTACTCGAAGACAAGTATGCGGAGGAAATTAATAACTCCGATACTTCGAATATTTACGTTAAAAAAGTGTGTCTACAACTAGCTGCTGTGAGCAGTGACTTTCCAAAGGATCAGATTGCTCATTGCCTGGGTAACGATGAATTTAGTGATTCATATCTGCTTGACATGTACTGTGAAAAGAATTGCCCTGCATTATTCAACACTTTGTGTAAAGCGCTTTGCTCTGATCTCCCCGCCGTTACTAAAATTACTTTTGATAACTATGTTGCTGAAAAAAAGAAAGTAGTCGGCGAAGCCCACAATAATAAAAACGTTTCCCGTGGTGAAAGCCACTTAAAAGGATTGCACTCACCGATTGACGTCAGAACTAAAGTATGCAACATATACGGGCGCGATAAACATAAGCTGGGCATTGACCTTTTTATTGTATTTTGCAATATCAGTAAAGATCTATGGAAAAATGACTCTTATAATAAAGAAAATGAATTTAGACAATTTGCGTATATTGCATCAAAGATTTACACTAAGCCTGAAGACCTTGTTAATCAGGAATTTGACCCAGCTCGTGATTTAACTTTATATGGCAATCTTCTAAAGTCAGACGTATTAAAGTTCGTCGCTCAAGCGGACTTCAGAAGCCCGGAATGCGTCAGCCACAAAGTCGTGACAAGTTTGCCTTCACCCTTAGAGATGTCTCTCTTTTCTTTGTGTTATCTAACGAATCATCATCAAATAAAAGTCACCGGTGGGGATGCCGAAGTTGAAGCACTTCTGCGCAAGTTATCATAAATATCCTCTTCCACTTAGTATAAAAAATTGATTTTTTTTATAGAAATATATATAAAGACGCACAAGTAAAATGTCTATTCATATGTTATGTCCGGAATGTGGCGAAGATCTCGCGGAAATATTTCCGGCGTATGAAAAAATTAAAGATGCATATTTTGAAAAGATGATGAAAAAGTATGGAGATATAGACTTAGATAAGATAAGCCTTAAGGATGATATTTTGCCAGGCATTGACTTTATATTAAAGGCGCTTTACATTAACAATCATTGCTGTGTTATTCACATACTCGGCTCCACAGATTATGATTTATAATATATAGGTATAGTTCGAAATTAACCTTTTTAAAAATTGAATTTTATTTTTTGAATTTTATATTAAACAAACTTCAAGCCATATAGTATATTAGCAATTAAAAGTCGAAACCAACCTTTTGAAATTAACAGCGAATCGAAACAAAAAGAATGTCGAACCACAAAAAAACAAAGATTGAAATTCAGGATGTTTTAAACAGCATTAAAAAGTATGGAAAGGATGATATTCTTGCAGCTGATATTAATGTTTTTAGAGATAATAACAACGAGGATAAGAATAAAAACAATGCACGCGGTAAAGCAACAAAGCAAATTAAATTTGATTGTACATGGGTTCCATTCCAATTAAAATTAGAGAATGGAAAAATCTCTCCATTGAAAAATTTAAAAATTGCAAAAGTGATTATTTCATCTGCGGCCAAATTACCACATTCTACAACTGAAGAGACTGCAAAAAATCTGCTCATTTTATTTAGAGAAGTTTCCGAAGAGGAACTTATGTCTGGCGGAGATTATGCTCCAAAGAAGATGGAAACAGATGAAGAGCAAGTTAAAGAAAATGCTCGGGCTCTGACAAAGGTAAAAGAGTATATCGAAAATACTCGAAAGCTTTGTCAAGCACTTGAAGCTATTGATGCTTCTTATAAAAAGTGGGCCTCTATTCTTAAACAGACTCCTGATTTAGGATTTACACTTAATAAGGATTCTAATAGTGTTAAACAAGTAAAGGATAATTTTAGAGGTGCAAAAATAACAAAGGAAGAAATGGAGTTAGAAAAAAATAAAGTTGTAACGGTTTATTCCATTCGCCAATCTTCTTACGAAGATAAAGAAACTAAGGAGGAAATCGAACTTAAATTTCCATTAACTCGAATTAAACTGATGGTGTCTAAAGACGGTCAGATTGGAACGGAATTATACGACTATGATAAGGGAAGACATGTCTTTACTCCAAATGTATATAATTCACGTAAATTGGACAGTAATGGCAATCCCACTTTAGCAAAAGTTAAAGTAAACGGTAAGTCAAGTCTCTTGACTGTTAAAACAGCCGGATCGTTCATTTCATTTCGTTCGCTTATTAGCGGTACAATTGAGTTTGGCGAAATTGTGATCAGCAAGTTCGGAATCTCACTCGCTAATAAATTTAAGGTAATTTATGTAAAGAGACATAAGGCTTCATTAGTTGAGCCATTATTCTCACCTGACGAGTTTAAAGAAATGCGCGGCTCTGCCAGTGAAAGTGAAGAAGATGTTATCATTAATAATGAAGAAGATCCTTCGGATCTCGAAGATAACGTTGATGATGGCGAAGAAAAATATGAGGAGGAGGAAATTAAGCCAAAAAATAAAAAGATTCATGTAAAAGTTGAAAAATCAACGAAGTCAAATAAAAAGTCTATAAAGGTGAAAAAGGAATCTGATGATGAAGGTACTTCTGGTACAAGGGCGGTCTGTGATTCCGATGATGAATCACAGATTGGAACAAAACCTAAGAAAATATCATCTAAGTTAAGTAAAAAGCCTATTAAGGTGAAAAAGGAATCTGAAGATGAGGTTGAAGCAGTTTATGCTTCTGATGCAGAAGATAAATTGATTTCTGACGAAGATTAAAAATTTTAAATTACTCTTTAGTTTAAAAAATTATTATTTTTTTTTGAAAAAAAATAAAGATAATAATTCAACGTGTTTTAAATAATTTATTTAAATTGACTTTTAATCATGACAAGCTCATCGACTATTTTTTTAATAGCATTTTGAATTAATTTTAAATATTCTGGATGCGTAATTTTAATAATTCCGACCTCTACTTCCGGATGAATGATTGCATCTGTAACAAATTTAATGTTACCTTCAGTTAACAGAAAGCAATATCTGCTAATTAATTTTATAGTTGTCCAATTCTCATTTTTAAATTGAATTTCTTTAATAGAGTCATGTGTTTCCAGTTGTATTAAATCTGAATAATAGTATTCCTCTTTTGGGGAAATAGCCGCAAGACCTAAACTCATTAGCTCGAAACGAGCTATTAAAACGTCACATGCTTCGCGCACTATATTAAATGGTTTTTCAATATTCCTGTGGGTAGAATACCCAATCTCAAAATGAGAAGGATTGCTATTTAAAGAACTAACCCCCTCTCCTTTTTCTGCATCAAGCGGGACGACATCAAGCGGCGCATATAATATATTGGACACCCGACAAAATGATCCACCATCTTCTCGACCGATACCTTTCTTAGTTTTGATATTTTTTATTCTAAGATATTCGCCGGGCCTTAAACTGCATAGAACAATGAGCGGACTCATAACATCAATAACATCTATGGCTTTTTTATTTTTTGTAATAATAAAATTGTTGGTTGTTACCTTTATAATTTCGTCAGTTTTATTTTCGGCATCAAGCCTGATTTCATAATTGTCATAATCAATATCCTGCGAAATTGGTATTAAATCTATCTGCTTTTTAAGAAAGTCCGATAATATGTACGGATCAGAAATATCTGCATCCTTATATTCATCATAATGCAGACTCACCGTGGGTGATTCATTTAATATGCATCTCCTCAGAGCATTAGCCATTTCAGCATTTGTTTCTTTAAGTTCAAATCTCACCACATATTTAGACTTAGTTGGTAAAAATTTTAGTAAATCCGGAACCAGCTCCAAACATTGTTTAAATTCCGGGGACTTGTCTTTTGTAAAGTTAAGCTCCTTCACTGTGATGTTTATGACTTTAACCATCTCCTTACCTTATATATACTTATTGCTTGTGTTTATTTCAATTTTTATTTAATGCGGTGACAGCCAGCGCATTAAAATCTTTAAATGGGAATTGTTAGTGCCTTTTTTACTATATCTTCTAACTCCTCTTCTGGGCATCCAGAAAGTCTACGCTCTTTAAGTTGGTCATAAATTTCTCTTTTATTTTCTTGTTAGAGCCTCTATTGGAAGACCCAGAGTTTTTTTGCATAATTTTTTATAATAGCTATGCAACGTTTTAGAGATGATATCCTTCAGAGACAAAAAATGGATCTGGACCTTGCGCGTAGTTTTTATCCCGTCAAATTTTTTTTTAGGCCTTCTCAAAGCCTAAAAAAAAATTGATTTTTTAATCTTTTAATATTAGTTAAAATGCTCGATAACGCTTTCCGTCTGTACGATAACATTTCAGAAGACAGTTTTGAACGTTTTGAGAAAACAGATGAATTCGAAGATTATCGAACAGAGTTCAATCCTTATTTATTGTGTCATTATTTGCAACAAAATTATGTTCATTATGAAATGTCATACAATTTAAGATTAGCAAAGCGGTACGATACGATGTCAAAATTTGTGTCAGACAAATTGAGCGCGAAAGAATTCATTATTCTAAGTGAGTTTGTGCCCAGTGATGTGGTCAATATTATTGCATGTTATATGCCAATTTCAGAGAGAGAATTTAAACTTACGAGGAGCTTACATTTTGACTTGACGAGAGTATTCAATGACAATGCATATGTGAATGGCGGTCGTTTTATATATAGTGGATCAGCGTCCATTATACCAATTAATACTACCAAAGTTATTGGTGAAATGCCTTGTTATGGTTTCCCAATGCAAAGTCGTGAAAACTTTCATAGACATGCGTTCTGCGCTATTCATATTCAGTACGACCCGGAGTTATTTTGGACAACTATAGGATTGATGGACTTTGATGGATACTTTATTTGCCCCAAGACTTTACATGTTATATGTAAAAAATAATGAAATACATCCTAAAATTCGCTTAAAAATTTAAATACCCTTATTTATTTTTTTTATAATCTTCATAATCACACCGAGCTCTGCGTCAGCTCATTTACTTGCCTCCGTAAAAATAAAATTTCATCGTTGTCATAGTTTCCATATTGCAATAATAATGTTTTAACAAATCCCACACTCAATATGACAATGACGAACCACAGCAAAACGGTTCGCATATTAACTTTGCCGATCCACGGAATTTCGATTATCATTTTTTCTATATTCATTCTGCTAAATTTAATTTTGTCAAATATCAATAATTCTTACATAATGGCATTGCCGATTTCTCAAAAAGAATGTGATGACTTAATTAAAAAATCAAGAAATCTGTTTAATAATGGGAAATATATAGATTTTGTGGATATGTGCCAGTTGATTCTTGAATTCAAGACTCAAACCAAACATAACAGTAACGATGATAGTGATGAATATAAGTATTATGCAAATATTTCGCACGCATATTATATGCTTAGAGATTTTTCAAATGCTCTTAAATCGGCAAAAGAATGCATTAAAGCAAAACCTCAATGGTATAAAGGGCATTATCGTGCAGCTAAAGCTTGCGAAGGTATGCTGAACGCTGAAGAAGCACGTGAGCATTACACTAACATGATCGCATCCGCGCATCCAGATAAGCCAAAAGAGATTAATGATTCGTATAATGTGGACGTCAACATCATGCGCGAATGGTTACTTAATAATGGGGCTTCGCTTGGTAACACCAAAATAGAATATTATGATGTTGACTACAGAGGAATGTGTGTTGATAAGCATATTAAAGTTGGGGAAAATATTATGAAAATTCCGATCAAGTGTATCATGTCTTTAGAAGAGAGCAAAACACGCGGCATCAATAAACAACTATTGAGCATGGGCGCTACTTATAATTCGCCTCATACATATTTAGCGTTAGACCTACTAGACGCTAAATATGATCCCGAAAGTACTTATAAGTACTGCATTGCATGCCTACCGAAATACTTTAACAACGTGCCTATCAATTTCAATAAGAAAAAACTTCAAAATTTGGAGGGGTCTTTCGCACTCGTAAAAATAGCACAAAAGATCCAGTTCTTGAAGGCCGAATATCAAGCCATATGCGCATTGATGTCAAACTTTAAATACACATATGAGGACTTTGTTTGGGCCAGAACTTGCATCATAACCAGAGTATATGCTGTAGACCGCATAATTAACAAAGTGCCAGTTAAAGATACCGTACTGGTTCCATTTGCTGACATGGCGAATCATGTAATGGTGCCGAATACACATTGGTTTTTCGATCAATCATATGATTCCTTCGTAGTGAATGCTGCAAAATACCTTCACGCTGGGGACAACCTGTTCGAGAGTTATGGAAAAAAGAACAATTATCGTTATTTCGTCAATTATGGTTTTACCGTGGAAAATAATACAGAAGAAGAAGTCGCCATAGTGCTCAATCCCATTTTACAAAGCATCATAGCCGAAAAAACCTATTTTGATAATCCACATATATTAAATTTTATCAATTCCAGCCATGAAATATTTCAAATAGGCTACAATAAGAACTCCGATCAATTTAAACTAATGATGAAGTGTGCCGAAAGAAAGTGCGCCGAATTACTTTCACTATCGCCAGGTCAAAAGCCGGCTCCTGAATACATATATGACTTTGTAGCTGGATTTATGCGTCGCACACTCGATAGGTTTGACACTTCTTTAGAAGAAGATGTTCAGATGCTTAAATCATATGATATGGGGTTTGATGTACGCAATTGTTTGATCCAGCGTATGGGTGAAAAAAAACTGCTACAACATTACATAGGATATTTTGGGGATTTAGCTCTGCTCGAAAAAATTAGTGACCCGAAAGATAAAAAAAAGTTCATTAAAAAAATGGAAAAAAAGTATAAGCAACCTTTATAATTCCTCGTCACAAATTTTATTTGAAAACATATAGGATCACATCCATTATGACATATAAAAGTGCAAAACTTGCATACCTACTCAGTGTATGTCATAAATACTCTAACAAGATTTTTACAAGATTAATTAAAAAACATGAAAAATCCTTTACGGTGTGCGCTAAATATTATTTCGATATCGAAATCGAGATGGATTTTGAATCACAAACTAATAAACAATCCAACGGACAATCCAATTTCAGAATTAAAAATATTTATTGTAATTTTTTGAATCGGTCTGTCTCAGATAATCGAGTACACCGGCTCTTAGAAGAAATAAATACTTTTTTGCCAGAAGAACGAGCTATAATATGTAGTAACTACATGAAACTGATTTCCGCCGGAGTTGACACCGACAAAATATCAAAACCGGTACAAAATTTTGATTGGCACCTCTATCCACTCGCTAGCCTCATCAACATGTATTCTGACAAATATCACTACTTATTTGTACCATGTACCTTGGACTACAGTCAAGATGTAGGACTTGTACATCAATGTGCCATAATAGTTGATTTACAAGCTGGCGAGTTTCTGTTTTACGAGCCATATGGTACATATATCAAATATGATCATAATTACGCACACCCGATGCGTAAATATTTCGAAATTTATGCGGATTGTCTTCCGATGCGGTTTAGAACAGATAATCAAAACAGCCGCATAAAGTTTCGCACGTTTCACAAGCGACATTCAATCTCCGAGGGCATACAGCAAATTATACTTACAACTAATAATGCCGCTACCGACTTCGAACAAAGTCGCGATGATTTATTTTCTGATGAGTTCAAGCATGAATTTAATGATCTATATGAGCGAATAAAAAGTCGTATTAATAGTGATACTAATCCTGTAAACCAAACCGATAAAACTATAGCCGTACTGACTATTATGGAACAATTTGAAAAGTATACTCCCGATGAAGAAAAAAAAGAAAGATATGGAAAATTTTGGCAAAAAGCTTTGGAGTTATATTATCATTATAATTCTAAAACATGTGTCAGCATTTCACTCGTTGAGCTGGACAGGTTTTTTTCCGGCGCTGATTTAACTCAGTTTTATGAAAAGTATCGTTCGGCTGACGTGAAGCCAAACGTACATCTGATGAACGACCTCAACACACTATTAACTGAATTAGACACTGATTCTACAAATGCCGATGAGCGTGTTAAAATGACGCAATTATGCATCAATCTATCATAATTTAATAGTCACCCAATTCAGTGTTATTTTCCCAATAACGAAGCATTAATTCATCATCCATCGAGCCATCAGATGTAGACTTAGCTATATCTACGGCATTGGGCGTATTAGGAGTAAAATTATTATCGTGAGCGTCATCTCCATGTTCATCCAGGTTATCATTTCGAGCACGTGTTTGGTGAGCAACATGATGGCGCTCAGTCTGTTTACGTGCGGTGTTCATCGCGTTTTGTAATGATTTATCATAATTTTGCGGGCCCTCATTAAATCGATAATTATGTTGTCGTGATGCCGCGCGTGCAGTTCGCTCATGTATTTCCGGATTACTCATTTTAAGAGTTGGTTGACCGTTAATCTGACGTGCCTTATTCATTGCGGCCACCCTCTGTGTAACGGTATTAGCAAAAATGTCGTCCTCATCAGCATCTTCTTGGTGGTTGTCAAGCTCTCTTAAAAAATAATTTCTTATATCGGAATCAGCTCCAACACCCGAGGCGTTAATTGATGTAATACTTTTACGACGATGATCAGAATTTAAGTAATTTTTATTTTTTTTACTCACTTGTGAAGATTTTAAGTTTTCTTCTGGGATGCCCTCCAAAAGGTAATTAATAATTGCGTCCGCGCCAATTATGTGCTCGTTTTTAAAAACGAGCACAGGAAACTCAGTTATTTCTTGTTCCTCATATTGTTCCATTTCATCTTCATATACTACTATCCAGTCAAATATCATGCCGTTTTGATTCATAATGTCAATGTTTTTGGTAAAAAATTTTAGTAGGGTTTTGTTAATCTTGCTCGGATTATTCAAAATTAAAACTTTGATACTATCATCACGATCCTCAGGAAATACAGATCTTGCGTTCGAGGTTTTACCATCAACGTAATCCATGGGACCATAATTGGTATCGTTATTAGAACCGGATCCAAGCGATTCAGGATATAGATATTGTTGATACTGGTCTTCAATGTTAAATGGCATAGCGCAATGGCAGAAGTAAAAATATATATGATTAGTTTTTAAAATTTTAGTATCGTTAAAATTCTAATTTATTTTTATCACTTTTGATAAAGTTAGGTTGTTAGATTATTAAATACGATTTTCCGGTAAAATATATGGCATATTTATGTAAGAGAGTATTTTTTCTTCATTGTCTCCGGAAGAATTGATGCGAACTAATGTTTCGCCTTTTTTTTTAAACAATCCATTTTGATTAAGAACATATCCCATTTTTTTTGCTTTAGCACGTGTTCTGATATTATATTCCTTTGACCCAGTACTATATAAAAGATTGGGATAATATGCATTTTCCGCTGCCCTAAAAATGTCTAATTTATATTTTATTTTGGGCTCGCTCTCAAACGGCTGAATTATTAACGACATTTTGTCATTCCCCTTCGAATAAACAAATACTTTTCCATCAAATTCTGCGGTTAGATAATTTAAATAATGATCCAAAACAGCTGGATCATTACTTTTAATTAAAATGTCAATATCTTTTGAGTATGCGCACCTTCTTCTAAAACTTCCCACCAATCGCACTAACGCCATAGTAAAAGAGATAAGCCGTAATTCTATTTTTTTTATGCATTCGTATGGAATTTTTCGTAACGGCTTGTGCTCAAGCATTAGTTTAGTATCATTACCGAGCACATCATAAAATTTTTTCTGTTGTAAATGGTTAATATCAGTCAAGCCCAGTCGCACGAGTTCGTTGATTTTTTTACTACCAACGCCGAGCAACCCAGATAAATTTATCTTTAGCCCTTCTATACGCGCAGCATTTTTTGCTTCTGTTTTCTCAATCTTAGAAGTCTTAGGTGCGTGGTTTTTTAAGAGAATAGTTAGTTTCTCTTTCATGTGATCCGTGATCGGTAATTCATTAATTCTTTTTTGTGTAGCAACTGCATTATCTTTAAAAAAGTAACTAATTGTTTTCAGAACTTTGCTATAAGCTACGGATATAAATTTAGCAGTATTTTTCGGCGCTTCCATTTTAGCTTTTTGTGCTTCTCGGTAGAATAATAATTTTAGTTCACCAAACTTCATGTAGTACTATATGTCGACAGTTTTACTTTTTCATGGCATAAATCAACCCCTGCTTTCAAGCAGAAACAAAAAAAAAATAATATACCTGTTATTTTTTAACTTGCTTCCGCGTCTTCAAAAATCAAATATCGCATCTTCTTATTTTCCTCTGCGCATTTGATCATCTGGGTTTGAATTATTACTAATTCATCTTTATAAAAATCTATCTTGTTACGTAATGTATTGTTTACCTCTAATAGATTTTTATACTTGTCGCACATGTCCTCAAATAAAGTCGTCATGTCGTCATGTTGCTTTTGACTTTTACATATAGCTTCTACTAAAGCTATATTCTGCTCTTGATTAGAAGTATAATTTTTTTTAATATCATTCTCAACACGAAACCATGCATAGCAAACAAAACTTAACGCCCCGCAAATGGAAGTAAATAATACTACCGTTATCAATACAGGATTTGTATTGGACATAAAGTTATCCATTTTGATTTCAAAAAATCAATTCTTTTATATATATATATTATTTTCATTCCTTATATGAAAATATTTTAAAAAATCATAATTTTTTAAAAACTAAACGTCTTAATCTAAGAGTCATATTTACTGATCTGCCATAGGCCATTATATAACTTAATATATTCCAAATTGTTTACAACATCTCTATAAGTTGTAAAATCTTCACCATATACCGGTGCATGATACAAAACCAAATTAGTTATGTCGCAATTAACTCCGTAAAGATGTTGAAATTTTTTTGGTTCGTTTTGTAACTCCTCTAAATCTTTAGAAAAACTGCTAACCCTTTCTTGGTACGGCATTACTTGATAAGTTGAAAATCCTCCACTCCTGGCAAATCTTGGATTGTCTTCAATTAAAAGACGTGTATTCTTTTCATCAACAAAATCCTCCATCTCATTAAATAAATCCACAATATGTCTATCATTGCCATTATTTTTATATAACTCCGCTAATGATGTCATATTTGACCTAAAGGTTTCATCATATACTTCGCCACATGATTCATGATGAAGAGAATTAAAATGATCACCAAATATTTTACGAAGTTCTCTAGAATTTTTTTCGTCCTTAATCAACTCCGTATAATTGTCATATTTTTTACGATTATTTTCTTCATATTTTATCAGTACGTTTTTAACTTCTGGAGTTGTATTGAGCACATTTATAATCTGAATGTGTTTTTCCACAATTTGTAACTGCTTATTAAAAAATTCCTCCACTGGACTCGGCTGCGGTTCCTTGTTGACCTCAATCGGAAGCGGAAGTTCTTCCTTAGTTTCAGAGATATTTATAAGGGTTTCATCATCCTCAATCGGAAGCGGAAGTTCTTCCTTATTTTCAGAGATATTTATAAGGGTTTCATCATCGACTTCAATCGGAAGCGGAAGTTCTTCCTCAGTTTCATCTAAACCGGGAGGCTCTTTTATTTTGAAATCAAAAGTGTAAGGTCCATCGACGGTGAATTCTTGTGAAAAAGATTCTTCCACGCGTGGAAATTCCCGCATTTCCACTCCATTTTTTTCAGATTTCGAAATATGCCAACGCAGCTGAATAGGCAAAAGTTTCTTAAATGCATTCCATAATTTTAAAAACCATCCCATTATGTATAAAGAATGCGCATGCATAAAGTTTATACAAAAAAAAATATTTTTTTCAATGTTAATAAGTTTCGCTGTCCAAACAAATTCTGCTCTTATTTCTTCTCAAACTTGGGCTTATTTTTCTTATAAGTCCAACCCTTTTTAATTCCATGATCTATAATTTTTTCTAATGCGTTTATTTCAAGTAGCCATGTTTTTTGTCCGGTAAAACAAGTATCATCTGCTATATCATCTGCGACACAATCTTCCATTAAGTCGCAAAGTTTCTGCTTAAGTGCGTCGAGGTCTTTTTGTCTCTTAATACATGCTTCTTCTAAAAGCTGTCTATATGTAAGGCTGATAATGTATTCATATGACACATCGCTCCCGCGGCAAATTTCTTCTTCCAGCGAATCGATGGGCGTGTATTCTGGATTGAACAACAATGACTTGTTAAACAGGTCAAATTTGTTTTCACGCAATATTTCGTTAAACTTGACTTCGGGAGTTTTGTTACTAATTCCGTAATTATCCTGCTCTTGTGTAAACCTAATAATGTTCTGCAAATATTTGATCTGCAGTTGCATGAGTATGATCATGCGATCCACACGCTCCTTATATAACTTCTTGCGCTCAACAAACCATTCATTTACCACAGTGGAATATACCGAATACTCCTTTATGGACCCGTCCTGCCTAATCATGTTAATGTGAGAACTCAACTTAATGCACAATTTCATGGCTCTCTCTACGGTGCTAAACATAGAGCCTTCATCTTCCTCTTTTGATAACCATGTCTTCATAACTCCGGGCATCAATTCAAATCTGATGTCTATCTCGTCAACGTTGGTATCTTCATCATAATTCGAGTGGTCATTTACATCTATAAATTGGGGTTTAAGTGTGTTTTCACCATCGAAGGCCACGGATTTTATATACTCGCCATTATAGATTCCAGGAGGCAATTCTGTAACTGTTAAAATATTTGTTTCTTCATCAAAAACATATTTTCCAACGAGATAAGTCCTTCCATCACTTCCATACCGCACATCACTATTATTGCCTCGCAGCCAAATGCGCAATTTCTTACATTTGTTGATTTCTCCCATTACCATGGCGCGTACGTTTTTTATAACTGCTTTGTAATCGCGAGCCCATATCTCCGCCTTCCATCCGGTTGCCGGAATGCACATATTCTCCAATATAGCCGTTGGGATAATCGGAACATAATAAGAGGGCTCGCATCTTTTGCCTTCGACAAACTGATAAGGCAATAGGAAGTCATCGCATCTGGGATATAGAATATCAGTTAGCTTTTGGTTCAGCTTTACGAACACGTACCTCGGGCTTCCGTGATCTTTACCCCCCATCAGCCGTGAACCAAATTGACCGACGCCAATAAGTAGTGGAAGATTGCGCGCACCGACAAAACTCTGTGCCATTTTAATTATGGTATTTGATAAGGAAGCATCGCCATGATGGTATTCGGTCATTTTAGCAGCTAAACCAGTAAAACTAAACACTTTCATTTCGGTACCAGAAGTTTTAAATATTTCGCGAGCTGCATAAAACACTTTCCGCCTCGCGGGCACCATGCCGTCCATCATGTGCGGTAGTTTACGCAAAATGTTGTCTCGCTGAAATTCCTTAACATCTGTTCGCATCAGCCTTGAAACCTGAATTACCGTTTCTTCTTTAATTTCGTCGTCTGGCGAAACAGGTGATGACAACTCCCTTTTTCTATTTGCGGTCTCCTCGCCAAAGTAGGCCTCCAAATTTTCTTCAGCCTTATCGTCCAGTTCATAAGTCAATACACGATCTTCAAAGCCATCAAATAACGGCCTAATTTCGTGATTGTCGTGTGATGCTAACCCCTTATAATATTTAATTCTATAGGTTTTGGATACCTCTTTTTCGTTACCGTCATACGACTCCAGCACCCATTCCCTAAATGTATGTAAAGCGTAAAATTCCATTACGGCGGTCGCATCTTTTTTGGGGTACGCTCTAATGATAGGTGTGTTAAATCTCTTAATAAAGCCCCACTCCGATAAGCCGGGCCAAAAGTAGGCAAAGAAGTTTACTAATAATCCAAATATCTGACCTTTACCATCTTCGTCCTGATCTACTACCACAACTACTCGACCATATCGCAAAGTTTTAAATTCAGCACGGCCTTCATCGGTTTTCGCATCATAAGATTTTTCATAGTCCAGGCCGCATATTTTAACCAGTTCACCAAACCGCTTATTGTTTTTTAATTTTTCATTACGAATGCAGTGCATAGTACCGTCCTTTTTGTTGACCACACGCTTGCTCATTTTGCGGCAATTGGGAGGAACACCCTGGATGCTAAACGTACCATAATAATCCTTGTCTAATTCCGTAGCCTTGTGATTGATGCCACGAGTCACGAGCCCAAGGGCGCTGTCTCCTTCGCAAATTATTAGGGAACACTCAGCCGCTTTTTTCTTATCGCCGGCAAACTTGGCATCCCAGCCCTTGTCTAAAATAACTTTGCCCCTGATCACACGCTTCTGTTTTTTGTCTTTTATTTTTCCGAGTATGGTGCTCATAATGTGGGACTCGAGCAGCCCCCAAATCGACTTCCATTCCTTGGCCTTAAACTTATATTCCTGAAACCTTTCAATCGGCGTGGTAAGCTTTTCCTTCGACTGCGAATTAAACTCGGGATTAAGAACACAGCCCTTCACGAACAGGAACAAATTGTTAATGATGAAGTTCGGATTAAACTTGTTCTTTGTTTTGCTCAACTCCTTCTCAACCTGCTTCCGTAAATTTTCAACAATTTCATTTTGTATAAACTTAATGTGATTGCCGCCCATAAAGACATTTATACCATTAAGCAAACTAACTTGTCTAAATTTGCCATCAGATACACCGATACATACTTCCAAATTTAATTGTTTGTCACTGGGATTAACCAAAACTGTTTGATATACTTCACCCCCTGTTACAAATAGGTCCACAAATTGCCTAAAGACATCAATCTCAATCTTCCGACCATTAAACACAACATCGCAGTTAACAAAGGCGGCAGCCTGGTAGGCCCGTGCCTCAATAATTTTATAAAGCTCTGCGCCGATTTCAGCACTATATCCTCTAGGATAGCCTAGCGCTTTATAGGCCGGGCGAAAGCTAATTTTAGTAAAGTCGGCCGGCCCGATGGCCGCGTCATCGTCAGTGATCACGGGCTCTTCTATTTTTTCGAGCCGATCGCGAAATGTCTGCTTATACAGCTTACCTCCGCTATATGTTTCAATACGAAACACTTCTGAAAAAGCATTTGCTGCCTTTGCACCAATACCATTTTGACCACCAACGAATCGATCTTCACTACTGAAGTTACTGCCCGAAAGGAACTGACTAAAAATGGCTTCTGGTTGATACTTTTTACCATCATTAAGTGTATCAACTAATTTAATGGGAATACCGCCATCATTCTTAACGGATATACTACCCTTTTCAGTATTAAATGTAATTTCAATAATCTTAACTTTTTTAGGATTTCGCGTGTAATGGTCAATCGCATTGACCAATATTTCATCTATAATTTTAAGAAGTCCGGGACTAAACTTAACTTTTTGTTGAATAAAAGCTTTATCATTAAGAACATACATGTCTAGTTCCTGTGGCGAAATGCTTCCGATGTACGTATTAGGACGAAGTTTAACATGCTGCAGTTGACTGAGTTGTTTATATTCCAAATCCTCCGACATAATATTATTAAGTTATTTTATATTTAGATTGATTTTTTTCAGTTTTTAACTGATGTTGGATTAAAATTATCATTTTAAAAAAAATAATTTTAAAAAAAATAATTTTAAAAAAATGATAATCTTTCAAACAATCTTTCAAACAATCTTTCAAACAATCTTTCAAACAATGAAGATTAACATAAATTTTTATTCTGACGCGCATTCAAAAGCTCTATTTGCTTTTCCACGAAGCTCGTGTTATTTTTTTCCAGTATGCCATTAAAAGACATATACAAAATATACATGACCACTATTATTATTAAAATTTTACAAATTAATGACATATCTATGCAGTTTGCTAATGAAATGGAGCTACCTACCCTCCCACCGGAGACTTCGATAAATGGTGATGTTTCCTCGTCCATCAAATATAAAATATAGTATATATTTATACAAATTAAAAAAAATAATTTGACATTTTTTTATTTTATTTTTAATTGCCAATGATAGCATTGCCAATGCGATTATTGAGGTTAAGATTCTGACCTTCTGCATATGATCTATTTCCAAATCCGGAGACGTCGCCATAAGTATCCTTATCTGATCCCATAGCAGCAGCGGCTTGCAAAGCCGCATTTGAATCCTCGATCGAACCCATATTCCAGAAAACAGGTGGCTCCGCATTGCTAAACATTGACTGTTGTGTTTCACCATAAAACCGTACTCCATTGGCAGTACCATAAGATCCGGGTACACTTACACTCTGCTCACCAACAAGTCCATCATTCATGTATTCGCGGGAGTATGCAATCTTGTGCACACTCATAGCGATAACAATTAGACAAACAATTTTAATAATGCAATATCCTAAGGCAAAGTCGCTATCCATTTTGGTAATTCAGTATATATTAAGAGTAAAAATATTGTTAAAAAAAATAAAATAATTAATGGTATTAATTTAAAAATAAATTCTCGCATATCGACAAAAGCTTACATGTCAATTCTAAAATCCACTGCTTTCGCATGACTTGGAATGCCGTTATCAGAAAAACTACGATATTCTATGGTCAACATTCTATTTTTGTATTTCGCCACAAAATTCTTTTGACAATCCTTATAAAGGGCATATCGGGCTTCATAGCTGAGGTTCGGGACTACATTAAATTTATCACCCCCTGGGGTTTGGCATATCCATATCAACGCACCAACATCCTTTCCCATTTTTCCTGAAGTAAAGTCGACAACTTCATATTCCCCATCGTATACCTCCTTACGCTTGAGTAAATTCTTCGTGCGAAGTGCTGCGCTATTTTTTGTTGCATTTTTTGCATAATGGCTATTTGGATTTCTGATCATCACCCCCTCATATTTTTCATCCAAATAACTCCTATAAAGATCGTCGTTCTCCTTTTGCGTCTGTACCAAATGAGTAGGCACGAGCTTTATAGTGTCTTTTTGTTCGGGACTCATCTCTTCATATATTTTACTTAATAATTCATTACGCTCCTTAAAAGTTTCTGTCGTATACGAGGGATAAAACATGTCATAAACGTGGTAATTTTCCTTAATATCATTTTGAATTGTTCCGCGCGTGGCCGAATTTAAAGTTTGTAAAGATTTGCCATGACTGTATAGCTCCCCATCAAAATATAAACTCTCACCTGCCTTCTCGTCATAATTATTAATCAAGACATCCAAAAGTGCCTCTTTAATCGCAATTGTCGAAGAATTAGACGGATATTCTTTTTTTTGTCGCGAATACATAATTACGTCTTCCACGGTAACCTTACCTCTCGCCGGGTTCTTATCTAAATAAGTTAAGCACCTAACCCCGTCAAGTTTTGGCTGCAGGTAGATAGGATAGTTTATTTTCTTAAAATCTTTGGCATTCTTTGCCAACATGGGAAAAAACTTAGCATCCTTAATCTCCTTTTTTTCGCGTATTTTTAAGTTTGCTTTCTCCACGCTACCTTCTTGAATTTTGGTAAGATATTTGCCGCGGGCAACTACAAGCGCTTGATGAAACACGTTACGCTCATTTTTCTTTCCTTTATTTTTAATGTCAGTGTAAGTTGGCGCTGACCGCGATATTTTCATTCCTACAAAACCACTCTCAGTCCACACTTGTGCTAACAGGCCATCCGGAAAAATAATATCATCTTCCAAATATTCCTGTTTAATGGGAACTTGATCTTCTAACAACAGATTCCAATTCTGCTTTTTAGTTTCAGCCGCATTTTTAGATGCGGATTTAATTAATCGCACATAAACAGCCCATTGTCGTGTTTTACCACTATCAGATACTACAAACAACATGGGAAATTCATAATTGTTCGTGTCTTTATTTATGCTTCCGGCAAAATCTGCGAAACCACTAAAAGACCTTTTATCAGACGCCATTATAAAGCTTATACTAACCTATAGTATTTTCAATTTTTAAACTTAAGAACATATCATAGTCTGAATTTATGTATCCAATTTTTTTTTCGCGTTTTATTCTATAATTCAAGCTATTGCATGGTAAGTAGCATCTACGCTCTATAAAAAAGACCGCATTAGACGCTAAAAAAAAAATATGATACATATATCTGCTATGTTATAGTTTTATCGTACTAGATTAGTTTGTCCATTAATTTAAAAAATAATATAAAAAATAATTTAAAACACAATTTATGTATGTGGAAAATTATAAGAGTTTTTCTATCCAATAATCAGGAATCTTCCTATTTTACTCATTATTGTTAAACCATTTTTAAGATATATTATCGAATAACCATGATCATTCAAAATATGACATAATTCCAGCGTAGTGTTATTACAACCCTCATTGATAACTCTGCCCGGGAAGATAATAAATATATCTTCATATCTAACATGTGAGTAGGTATAATTAACATCTATACCTAATTTTAAAAGTTTAATAATAGCAACTTTATATACTGGAGTCACCGCATGTTCATACTTGCATCTATTCACATAATGTATGAATAACAATTCTTTTGGATGATGTATAATATTTGTTTCATTTAAGATTTGTAAAATTTCGTAAAACTCTTTATCACTCGTTTTTTCATCTTCTAAAGTGTGTTTAAGTATCTCAAATAAAACATCTTCTAAATCTCGTGATTTATCCAATAAACAGTCAACGCACAAAGTCTCAAGTGCATATTTGTATGAATTCGGTTTATAAACTTCCGTCATAACTTCGTAATTTAACACGGCATCTTCTAAATATATATTGGTATCAATATACATAACTTCGCGATATATACATCTCGTGCATGTATTTGTAAAATACATTTCTAAAAGATTTCTGTATTTTTGAATAAATTCCATCCAAAACATGTTCTAATATTTATCTCTTGTTATTATATTTTACTCCTCGGAAAATCAATTTTTTAGAGTGTATGATGAACGAGATAGGTTCGATCTAAAAATTGATTTTCTGAGGAGTAAAATATAATAACAAGAGATATGGATATAGATTATATTCAATCCAAGCTGCAATTTTTTGCTGCTGAAATTAATTGGATTATAATCGATTATACTGGTTATGCAGACGTTATTAGATATAATGATGAATCTAAATGTTATGAAATCTTTGGTATATGGACAGAACAGGACCTCTTCCAATTTTATCAAAATCATCACCCATACATAAGAGCATCAGACAAAATTGACCACAGAAAATTTACAAAACTGCTTATCAGTGATGCAATTATGATGCATGAAAACTTAATTGAAGTAGAATTTGTTAATAGTTTTAATCAACAGGTGTATTTTCCTCAAACTTTGAGGAAAATTAGATTTGGGTATGAATTTAACCAACCAGTGGTACTGCCTGATAAACTGCAAGAGGTGTATTTTAATTCAAATTTTAATCAGGATGTCAAGTTACCTGACAGTCTCGAGATTGTTAGATTTTCTTATCATTTTAAGAGAAATATAATACTCCCTGAAAACCTGCGCACTTTACAATGGGAAACTAATTTTCCTGTAGATTTGCCGCTAAATTTAAAGTATGTTAAATTCGGAGATAACTTTAATAAGAATGTGATACTTCCTGAAGGCCTATTAAAAGCTGAATTCGGATTTAAATTTAATTCACAATTAGTATTACCACAAAGCTTAAAGATTATTGAATTCGGCACTTGCTTTAATCAATCTATTGTTTTCCCGGATGGATTGGAAAAAATTATATTTGGCACAGCTTTTAATCAACAGGTTATTTTACCACTTAGTCTTAAAAAGATATGTTTTGGAGGAATATTTAACCAAAACGTTATTTTACCTCCCGGAGTTATCTCTGTACAATTTGCAAATAGCTTTGATAAACCAGTATTACTTCCCGATAGTATACAAATAATAATATTTGGTTGGACATTCAATCAACCTGTCGACCTTCCAAAAAACCTTAGAAAAGTAACATTTGGCACGGCTTTTAATCAACATGTTATTTTGCCATGTGGTCTTAAAGAAGTGTATTTCGGACATCGATTCAATCAGGACGTTATTTTACCCCCTGGAATTATCTTTGTGCGATTTGGGACAGATTTTAACAAACAGGTAATACTTCCCGATGGTATTCAAAAAGTAATATTTGGTTCAGCTTTTAATCAACCCGTCAACCTTCCAAAGAGTCTCATAGAAGTAATATTTGATTCAGCTTTTAATCAACCCGTTGACCTTCCAAAAAATCTTAATAAAGTGAGATTTGGTTCAGCTTTTAATCAACCCGTTGACCTTCCAAAAAGTCTCATAGAAGTAACATTTGGTTCAGATTTTAATCAACCCGTTGACCTTCCAAAAAATCTTAATAAAGTGATATTTGGTTCAGCTTTTAATCAACCAATTATTTTAAATGAGATGCTAAAAAAAGCCAAATTTGATAAACTATTTACCGCCCCTATTTCTTTGTTGTCAGGAGATAAAACAATTCATTACGATGCTTGTTTGTTAATACAAGAATATGATTCCCTTGTTTATAGAAATTAATTTATTAAGCACAATTTACTTAATAAATTATTTTTTTTGCTTTTATATATATTCGAGGCGCGCCATGTCGAAAAGTCCCGCATCTGTTGTCGCCGAAGGCGTTCTTGTCGGGATTTTGTTAGTAGTATTTATTTACCTGGCTTCCTATATTTTGCGCGTCGGCGGATATCCAATGGTCGCCACTCCGGAAGAGTGTAAAAAGTGGAATGACACCTATATAATGGAGGCTACGGCATTTGTGGCCGGTTTGTTGTTTCATGTTTCATTCGAGTATTTGGGCATAAACGAATATTATGCGCGAAATTACTTTGTGTAAGGAAACAGGGATACAAATTATTTGCCGGCAAATAATATTCACCAAAATATAGAAGCAAAGCAAAACTACACCGGGTCCGAACATGGACACGTATTTAGATGTCAGTTTCGGCAAATTTAACACCGTGGTGACGGACTCGGCCAAACTGCATGAAGAAATGTTCGATCTGCATACGGCCTTTTACAAAAAACACGACCCGCAAAATGTAAAAAAATTCAATCGGGACGAGTTTCCATTCGTTATAATTGAAATACAGGATGGTAAGGCAACCGCACTGCATATAAAAAAAGATGATGAACGTGTGGTCCATGCCATTAATATGATTAAGCGCGCACTTATTTACTGTGCCGGAAGGTCAGTTCCTAACACGAAGCTGTTTTTTTGGATTAGTGACCGCGTACCGTGGGAACTTGGCGAAAACGCAGATAAATATCCATTTTTTGTGCACGCTAAGCCGCGAAACACGTTGGGCGTTTTGTTTCCTGATAATTTCTTTTCATGCATCACGTTACAAAAAAAATATTCGGGTGACTGTCACGACTGGGATCAAATGAAAAAGCTGTTCGCCGAAAAGAACAAACTTTACAGGGAAAAGCAGAAAATAATTTACTTCAAGGGCACGCCCACAACAAAAAAAATTCACAAGTTACGTGAAGTTTTTGCAGAATATGCGAAAAATAAAAAGCACATGCTGATCACCCTCGACGGATGGTCGAATTATCGGCCTGTGACGGACTCCGTCCGATATCTGTTTCTCCTGAATCTCCCGGGACACTACCCGTGGTCGAACAGATTTAAATACTTGTTCCTAACTGGATCCGTAGTGATCAACATAAATGTACTAACCAAAAGCATAGTTCCGGGAGGCTGGGACGAGGATGAGTACGTAAGCTTTATGGATCTCATAATGGTACCGAATGTCGACTACATCAATTTATCCATGACTTACTATAATGCCGGTATTTCAGCAGATAAGGCCAAGCAGGCAGAAGCCGAAAAGAAAACTCGGCAAGAGGTGAACCGCATAATAAAAGAAATAGAAAGCATATACAGTAACTATGCTGCCAACAAAGCAAAATACGACGCAATGATACAGAGCTACACGAAAAAAATCCAAAATCTTAATAATGCCGAAATATATGAGTACATATATGGCTGCATTGTGCACAATGCGCGGCTTATAAAATAAAAGCAATCATCACACGCAGCACAATAATAAATATTCAACGACATTATTTTAGTACGGTATTATAAACGTCATTGTAGTATACACGTTTACGAAGTTAACCATTTAGAATGTCACACTTACTTTCTCCTTATAAATCCTATAAATTTCATAAAGAAATACATGATACTTTTCGTCGTAATGGCATACAATGTGATTTTAAAATTGTCAAACAAACAAATTTAACAAACCCGCAGTTTATAATTAATTGCGCGCTCTATCAAATAAAGAAAAAAGTAGTAACTGAATATGTGGCCGATTTTATTAACACCCTTCGCGCTTATAAGACGCATAAGTTTAGAAATTACATATTACGAGTCTATTATGATAAGAGCGCCGCGGAGTACATCACGCCAATAACAAAAGCCGCGGCGGGCCTAAATCTGGAGCTGATTGAATATCTTTTTCGTGATTTTCAGCGAGATGGTGTACATATGCACCACTTCGGTGCGCTAATCAGATATATGCCATTGTTTAGCGTGCAACATAATTGTGCAATTAATTGTATATTGGATATTGATACATATATGTCTCTCGACACGTTGTTAAACAAAATTTCCGATATGAACGTTAATGGTTGCAGCATATACGGTTATGTATTGGATTCAATATACTTCGATGAGAAGCGATATAGCTGTGAAGGGTCTGCGCGAGCCGTGCCGCCGCTTTTGGGTGGATGTTTAATTATTAAACGAGAGGTTTATCCGACTATTGATGTACTAATTTCATTTCTAAAAAACGCGCGCGCTGGACGAACAAGTTGGACCACATTTAAGTACGGTACCGATGAAAACTTTTTAAATTGTCGTTGGTTGCCGGCTGCGGGCAAATGCCGCATCATGTATGATGTTTATTATTTATACATCGCAAAACTAGTCTACTACATTATGGCTGTTCCCTTCAACACATATAATGCGACCCAAAAAAAGTATATAACTGATGCGGTAGGTGTCATTTTGCGTGCGGCGGGTCAACCCGCCGGCACGAGTGATAAAGAGTTGCTTGACGGCATTGACAAAATTACCTATTATCATACGGCCACGAAGAAAAATAATTTATACGAATATCTTCGCGCAAACTCACATGCGTTGCATTCCATTTACGAGATGCTTGGCAAAATATTGACGTCCGAGCACTTTAAGAATGTTAGTATTCCGATTGAATATCGTGCGGCCATACGCGATAATTTAGATCGCGCGGCTGTATTAGAATGGCCTCCGCCCATACGGACTACCGCAAAATAAAAAAATGTGATATAGTATATTATTTTAACTTTATGGCGCGCGGCGGTTTACCTAATAGGATAAATGTTGTTATTATTTTGCCATTTGGCGATCTAAACAAAGCCGAAGGACGCGGCGATCAATTAAAGCGATTGTTGGCTGCGTTTAATATATTAGTTGCTAAATATGAGAGCAATTCTAAATACCATTTTTTTATTATAGTGTCTGAGCAAACTGCGCCAGCAAAGTACTTTAATCGCGGCCTTTTAATAAACTTAGCATATAAATATTTTATTGAAAATGTCGGCACGCCCAGTCTTTTAATATTCCATGACATAGACATGATTCCGGATGCACGTATGTTTGCACAATATTTAGAGCCGCACAAATCTTATAGTTTATTGCCACATAATTCGGCAACTTTTAAAAAGGAATATGGATTCAAAGCGATGGCGGGCGCAGCCGTTTACATGACAACGCCGGAGACATTTGTTCGCGCTAACGGATTTCCAAACAATTTTTGGGGATGGGGCGGTGAAGATAACGCCCTTCATGCGCGGTACGAGCGGCTTGGGATCAAATTGCGATATAATTATACTGGCGATTACGTTTCTACCGATGCGCAGCGGACGAGTCACAAAAACAAAACCACGTATTTAAAGGAACGCGGATTGCGTAATATGTGCGTATGGGAGCTTGTTGGCGCGGATAAGAGCAATTGGGCGGCAAATGGCGTGCTGCAGCTTGGGCCGGAGTTATACGCGGCCGATGGAAAAGTGCAGCCTCTCAAAAAAAATACGACGCACATATGGCTGCGGGCTGAACTGCGCGCCGGCGAAATAGATATTCAATGTGCCAAATAAAACGCCGCGGAACTTTTTGGAATTTTTTTTTCGTATATAGTTTGTATATGGCGGCGATCCGATTTTGAAAATTTTTTTCCGCCAGCTCATAGAAATTTTTCAAAGGGGAGGGGAATTTTTTTGGACCAGTTAAAACTTTTTATAGGCCATGGGAAAAAGCAAGTATATCACGTGGTAGTTTTATTGGCTTAAATACCTCAACATGATATATATCATGTTGCGACAATTTGCAAATTTGCAAATTTGTGAAGTTTGTCAAAATTAAGAGATTTATAATTTTAAACAAGGCAACTGGCATATAATTTAATTCATAAAAATCATTTTGGAAAATTATGAAATTTCATTTAAACATTATTTTATGAATTAAATTATACAAGATGTCGAATCGAACTTGCGAAAGTTGCGGCGGCATTTTTAAAAGCGTTCAGGGGCTGATTAAACATAAAAGTAGAAAAATACCGTGCACGGAAAGCGTAAATTCCACCTGCGAAAAGTGCGGTAAAAAATTTAAAGACATTTATTCTTTAAACAGGCATTTTAATCGCAAAACGCCCTGCGTTAAAAAAAAAGTTAATTCGTTTAATGATCAAAAGGAATTGATAAATTTACAAACTGAATCAGAAATAAAAATTTTAGAAAAGAAAAAAGAAATCATTGAATTCCAGTACGAAAAGAAAAAAGAGATCCGAAAAGAGGCTATCGAGCTTCAGTACGAAAAGAAAAAAGAAATTCAAAAAGAGGTCATTGAGCTTCAGTACGAAAAGAAAAAAGAGCTGATGGAATTGCAAAAAGAAAAAGAGCTTGCCGTAGAGGAAAAAAAATCTAAACGTAAAGTTGCGGTTTCAAACCAGACCATTATCAATAACATTGTCCAGCAAGTCAACATAAACATGCCCGCAGCCGGTAAAATTCCAGCAACTTACGACAACTGCATTGATGAAATAGTAAAGCCTTTCATTTCCCGCATAGAGAGGGGAAGTTATTCTACGTACGAACTGGTTTACGAATCCTCATTAACTAAAGCGGAATTGGCTACGCATATAATTCAGGACGTTTTTCGAAACGATGCCCTACCCAGCAATCAAAACATTATTTACATTACCGAACTTGATTTGTTTATGGTAGTTTTACATAAAGCGTGGGTATATAAACAGTTTGCTTATATTGCGAATATTATGACGGAAACATTTAAATTGTGTTTTTTGGCAATAAAGGCCCGCATCGGACGGCCGATTAGGGGAAATTTTCTTTCTGATAAAATTTATGAAAAGGCCGTGAAGAAGTATGCAGAAGTGGAAGAGCTCGCAAATATCAGCATTACGGCCGAAGAACTGGAGCGGATTTCAAAAGATGGGCTTAATATAGACGATATTCTTTTCGGGAAGAAACCGATTTTGATGGAATAGTAGTTTAAAAAATATAGTAGGAATGACCCTAAAGGAGTTTATTAAAGTTACTAATTATCCCATAGATCCGTTTATAGTGGATAACTTCTTTAATAATTTAAATGATGATATTCCTATTTATGTTACCAATGGTCTTATAGAATGGTTTGGATTTAATGGGAAAGAGTTTAATAGAATTCTTGAGAACTTCGAAAAAAAAATATTAAATTTACTCTAATAAAAATTATGAAGACTATTACGAAAATTCTATGTCCGAGATCTCGGACATAGAAAACTCCCCGCTTTAACTTCGCCACTTGATCTGGAGCTTTTCTTTTTTGACTTCTTCTTTAACGAGGGGCTTCCACTCAGTAGCCTTAAATTTAGATTTTGCAATGGGTAATTGCTCCATTAAAAACGCTTGAAATGTTTTCCACATAATTTGAAAGCTTTCTTCATTTAAAGAATTGTTTTCTTTAATGTATTCCTTGATACAAAATCCAACGAATGCTTGTTTGCGTTGTTCGCCCCACGCTGAAACGTCTAACTCCGCCAATTTTTCGTCACCGGCAGCTATCGTTAAAGTTTCTTTAAATATGTTTTCCGGCATTCCTTGAGTCCAATCTTCGGGCTTAAAAGCAATCCGCTTTAATTTATAAACTGTATCTACAATTTTATTAACCATGTCATTTTCCTCATCGTCATTGTTAATGATAACGTCAACTATGCTTTCTAGCAAATCATAAGGACACATAAAAAATTCTTTCTCGCCTTCTAATAACAGCCCATTTAGCTTGGCGTGAATGTTGCGTTCTACCAAAACTGAATCATTCACGCTGAAAGCCTTTATAACTTTTACCTTATCGCCGCTAATATGCGTGTTGTTATGAGCGGAGTTTCTAAAGTTCATTTTATTTTTTGTGCGGCCGATTTTAAAAATGCCTTGACGGGCATAGTTGCCTGTGGAAACAATGTAAACAGTCTCCTCCTTTGTAACCCGTTTTTTATAACTAAGTAGCTCTTTTTGAATATTATGGAGGCGGTTTAGTGTGTCTTCTTTCTCTTCTAAAAGAAGCTCTTTCTCTTTATTTTCTATTTGCAGTTGTTTTACTTGGTTTTGTAAAACTTCATTGTTTTGTTTAATTTCGTAGATCAACGATAGATCCCCATTTAAATATCTGAATACTAGTTTTGAAACAAAAACTGCAAATTTAGGTGATAACCATTGTGCTAAACTAGTTGCTACATATGGATGTATCCATGTTCCTTGTTTATATTTTTTAGAATTTCCCTTTCTAACTTCTACTAATTGTGATATCGGATATCCGATATCACTCGATAACTCGTTTAAATATTCTTTAGTTGAATCTAAACGATACCAATCATTATATTTTTTATTATTTGCTTTACACATATCCGTGGCATTTAAATATCCGTCGGTTTTTCTTTGGCGGATTGCAGCTTCGCCGAACTTTGATTCTTCATATGCAATTGGCTCCATGTTTATACATATTTATTATTCTTATCTTTAAGATGTTTCACAAAAAAAATACTTCCGTGGTTTATTTATTCTAATATTTCCACTTCTATTATTAATCATATGCATCCTAACAAAATGATTGTGATACGGGATATCCCGTATCACTTGATAACTCGTTTAAATATTCTTTAGTTGAATCTAAACGATACCAATCATTATATTTTTTATTATTTGCTTTACACATATCCGTGGCATTTAAATATCCGTCGGGTTTTCTTTGGCGGATTGCAGCTTCGCCGAACTTTGATGGAGTAGATGTTTTTAAAAATTGAATTTTAAAATTCATATTAACAACCATGTTTTCATCCGATATATTGAAACACATCGCCGGATTCCTTACGGAGTCAGAATTACAACAGGTGCGAAAAGCATGTAAGTACTTTAATAAGCATATTTCACTTAATGATTTATATCTCCTGAACCTGGAGGAGCGCTATGATGACGCTTATATTATGGAGTTTGCGCCAAGAAATTTTAGAAATCTTAAAGTGTTAAACTGCTCCGGTATTGGTATTAATTATGTTCCCAACATACCGGGACTTAAGGAACTGGATTGCCGGGGCAATCAAATAACAGAAATACCGCACATTATTGGATTGAGGGTTCTGATCTGTTCTAATAATTGTCTCTCTTTCGACGATGGACTTGGTGATGATTATGATTCCATATGTGCTATTCCACACATCGTCGGACTGCAGGTTCTCGAATGTTCCGGAAACCTAATAACCGAGATTCCGCATATCGCCGGTCTTAAAAATCTGGATTGCTCGATGAACAGAGTAACTGAGATCCCGCATATCGCCGGCCTTAAAATATTAAATTGCAGCAATAATCAAGTTAGGAGAATACCACGCATTGAAGGTTTATGTTCGCTAAGCTGCGCTAGCACACGTATAACCGAGATTCCACATATTGTTGGACTTAAAAATCTGAACTGCGCCGAAACTCGTATAACCGCGATTCCACATATTGTGGGCCTTAAAGATTTAAGGTGTTGCAGGGCGTTGCGGTTAACTGAGATCCCTCATATTATTGGGCTTAAGAAATTGAATTGTAGTTATACCGCAGTAACAGAAATTCCGCACGTTAATGGTCTCCAACAATTAAGTTGCACGGGTACTATTATAACGGCAATTCCCCACATTCATGGTCTTAAAAAGCTTAAATGTTCATATATTCCCAGATTAACAGAATTACCTAATATAACTGGCCTCGAAGCGTTAGATTGTGCTTATAATATTAATCTTACAGAAATTCCCCACATTCATGGTCTTAAAAAGCTTGATTGTTCATATATTCCTGGATTAACAGAATTACCTAATATAACTGGCCTCGAAATGTTAGAATGTGCTTATAATATTAATCTTACAGAAATTCCACACATTGATAGTCTTAAAAAATTATGTGTAGAAGGAAGTGCAAACATTAATAACATACCGGATATCGACGGTCTACAGCTATTTCCTAAAAGTAATTTCATTACTTATTTTAATTAAAAAAGCTTTTCATTGTGATTAAACTTTTTATTTTTTGCGTGCGTTTGACCAGGCGCGGGATGTTCGCTTAAAATTTGAATTTTTATATTTTATATTTATAAACCATGTCAATTAATATCAAAGGGCAGATTATTCTCTTTAATAAGCTCGATACGAGCGAGTATGAGTTTAATATGACGTATGAGTATTTAGATTACTGCGGCAAATCGTTTTTAAAGGAACTAAATTTTGTGGAAGATATGGAAGAATATTTCAAACAATCCAACATTATTCTCGAGCACTTTAGCGATCACGCGATTCTTACATTACCCATACCATTCTCAAAAAAAGTAGTTTTAGTTAAACTCAATCGTCCAAAAAATGATTCAAACACCGAAATACATATCGAACTTTTGAAGCAAAAGGACCGCATTGAAAAACTAGAAGCGCGGTTGGCTGAATACGACGCCAAAGAAGAAATTATGAAACGTTGCACATCTGCGGAATTAGATCTTATTTATGAAAAGGACCGCGGGTTTTATTTCGATTATGATGGATATTTATCCAGGGACGGCGCGGACGAAAAAGCGCTCGAGACATTTAAAGAAATATTAAACGATTATTATGGATTTGGAACTGAAGTGGAAATATGCAATCATAATGGTACTAATGTGCATTACTACGGTAATCGCGCTACTGTATGTGTTCGCACTTATACCAGCACGGGACTTATAGGATCTATGGATAAATATGTATGTGACTTATTTGATAGCGTAGACGCTATGTTGGAACAACTACATAAACCTTATATGAATCAGTTGCATAATACCCAACATTATGCATGCTTCTACTCCGTCTTAGATCTATTTCAATCTGTAAGCAGTTATCGCGTTAAAAGTATATTAAAAAGTAATTCTCTTATTTGGAGAAAAAGGACATATTTTAATTCCAAATCGATCTTCAAAACAAATCGATTTCCGTATGATGAAATATGTGACATTTTAAAAACAAAGTCGTTTAAGGCAGCAAGTTATAATATAAAAAGAGAGACACAACAGCATACAAAATTTCTAGTAGGATGGAATGGCGGTAGTGAGGTTGATAAACAAATTAATGATATTATATTTAAAAAAACAGAGGGAAACGTAGATGCGTTAACCAATATGCGGGTAACAGATATAGGTCCATATCGATATCTGTTTTACTAAATGAAACACTTTAAAAATTATTATTTTTTTAATGCTGGTTAAAAGTTTATTAAAGTTACGGAATTTAAGTATTGCGATTATTGTAATTGCGGTTAAATCTGGTAAAAAAAATTGATTTTTTTTAAACAATATTATTAAATTGAGACATGGAGGCCATCAAAGCTTTATTGGTGAACAATCTAAACAAAGTTATTAACTGCTACTGCGAAGACTGTGTAGGTCGATCTGCAATAGCCGTAGCGCCGAAGCTATTTAAATATCAAGAAACACCCTTAAAGGACCCATTAAGTTGCATGTGTTACTCGTGCATGAAAGACTTTAAGTGGAAAAAATATCCAGTTAAACGTCGGGCTCCGAAGGGACTTGTTGCAAAAGCAACAAAAAGCTGCGGTCATTATATAGTGGAAACAAAAAGCATAGAATTTTTTAAACTGAGCGAACGTAAGAGCGCGAATGTTAATATTACTATGATGAAATTTCGGGACATGCAGTACGGCGCATTAATGGAGACGAATAAGTTAAGAAAGGTGACGGATGTTGAAATGCAATTATTTCGTGGTCGATTTACCTACTTTAAATTATTGGATGACGGCACCTGGACGCATGAAACATTTTTCAATCCCGAAAGAATCTATAGTGATTACATTCTTCTTCCATTTCAGATGAGTGAAAATTCATATCTTTACAATGGGATAAGTGTGACATTTGTTCTTAGTTCTGACATACCAGAGAGTGTGGACGAGCTATACAGATTGGGAATCTTATACAACGTTCTGTACCATGATGAGGAATATTTGGGTTATTACTGTTCCGAATCAAAGCCGGGTGAGTACTTTATTCATAAACTCGACAGTTGTTTATACACAGAAGGACCCGCGGACATAATTAGAAACTTTAGAGACGTGCCGAGAGAAGATATTCTTGATGAGATAGAATATCATAGTTATGATCAGGATGAAGTACTTAGAGTACTGGATTCATATTGTTATGAATGTTCAAAGTACAAGGCATCATGTCTGGGTCATTCAGACGGAAATCTCTCAATATAAGAGTCGAACAGTACCGCTTTTAAAAATTAAATTTTTATTTTTTTTTTGCATAAAGTTAGAGTGGAAATAAAGTCAACAAGGATAAATTTGCAAGCGGTAACTGAAGAGATTAAAAAAATTTCAGACATTACTGAACCATATCTAGAAAGCATTTGAATGCGATTAATTTGTTTAATTTAATTAAAGAAGAGCTGCAGAAAAACAGGCAGGTTATTCAAGTAGCAAATAACTATATTAAAATTCAGCTACATTAAAGTTCAGTTTATGGAAGACGTTAAATTAATGCTGAAAAGAAAGACATTTAATGTGATTATAAATTTATTTATTTTTACTATATACATCTAAAAAATGACGGACATTATTGGATTTAAAAAAATTACCAAATTAAATGTTGGAAATAAAAAAATTTTTTTATTGGGTGAGATGCATATTAAGAATATATATGATTATCTTACGAATGAGTTTAAATCAACAAATCCTGAAAAACAAATTATAGGTATAACCTCTTTTATGGAACTATTATTAAAGGACAACTCAAATCAAAAAGTTCATGTTTTTCTTGAAGGCCCCGGGGAATTTCATAAAGTTAATTTCCTAGATTCTCTAGGACAATACAATCACATTGATGCATTTTCTAATGATGTTGGACATATGTGCGATAAGTACATATATGGTCAATACAAAAATTATATCGAAACTATTCAAGATAAGTATCCAATTAAAGAACACATTAAACAAATTGATGAGCCTGTAAAAAATAACATCATAGCAATGTCAAATTTCCATAAAAATATAAATTTCCATTTGATTGATTATCGTGGACCAGACTTGTTTAAATTTTCTAGTTCGAATAAAAAATTCACGGAAATATTATGGGGGGATCTTAAAGAAAATGAGGGAGTTTTTCAAAATCAGCAATACATGATTGATAAAAAGTTGATAGAAGTATCAGATAGCAAATATATTACAGTATTTGGAAAAATGTATAATTTGCTATCAGAATCATCGAAAAAATTGATCGAAAATTTTGTTAGTTCAAATAATACTTTGGGTTCTTCGTATGGTCAAAGCATAATGGATACAGTAGCATTAACAAAATTATTATATTATTTATCTAATTCTTACAGATTAGATAGTTCCGGTATTGATGAAGCTGCAACTATAATTATATACGGCGGAGATGCACACACAGAAACATATTATAGCTTTTTAAATAATATTTTAAAAATTAATCACGATATACGTCTTGAAGACACGATAACACCTCTTTTCAACGATAATTACATTGCAAATGTTAATTTGAGCGATCTTCTAAGTGGAGATTATAATCTCTATATAAAAAACATTTCTTCGAGGTATGCAAATGATGCCATTAATATGAAATATGAATATGACGATTTAGATCAAGCTTTTTTGTCGATTTTTTGTGATAGCAAAAGTATCGACGTAATTGATTTTAAAAACAAAATAGAAGAAACTCAGAAACTTTTTATTCCTTTTATAGATAAAATTAATGGCGAAATTAAATCATCGGATAAATTAGATGTTACAAAAAAGAGCTTTGGTTATACGGTGGGTGCAGGAGATGAACTAGAAAATAAGAATTTATTCTTTGTTACCTTTTTAATGGCAAACATTTTTGACATGATTGAATTATCTTACTGTCAAAAATCCACGTATAACTTTATTGAAGCTGTTAAATACATTGAAGAAAATAGAAATCTTTTTACGAGCACTATAGGCAATTTAGAAAAATATGATAAAAAAATTAAAAACAGTTCTGATTTTTTTAAGGTACCTAACGATTCATTCACTTTTAATGATAGTTCCAGTTTAGTTGAGACAAAAGAAGTTTCTTTATACAGTGTCCTCGCACAACTTAAAACAATAATTGGAGGGGGTGCAAATTTTGCAGAATTAGAGGCAATTGAATTTGATGAATTTACTAAAAGTACAGAATTCATTCAAAAATATGTTGAATATTTATCCAAAAAAAAAATGCAAGCGCCATATACATTCGTCAACCCAGTAACAAGCATAAAGGTTTTCGGTGGAGCAATGGCAGGTGGAGCCGCTATTTTAATTATTTTGCTGTTAATACTTTTAATAGTGGACTATTTATTTAATACACAACTTTGCTGCAGCGAATTTGCTGATAAGTTGATAGAAGGCTTTAGTGGGGTTGCCACATCCTAATTTGGACTTTTAGAAAAAAATAATGCATCAATTTAAACCGTTAAATTTATTTTTTTAAAGGCCGCGCGAGGGCCGCACCGCACACAAAATCTTGAGCAGGCCCGCGGTGCCATAATTAGCAAATGGTTCTTTCGTGGCATTTTTTTTAATTAAAAAAAATTATACTTTACAAGTGGCCGCGCTTTAACTTCGCCATTTGATTTGGAGCTTTTCTTTTTTGGCTTCTTCTTTTACGAAGGGCTTCCACTCGGCGACCTTAAATTTGGATTTAGTAATTGGCAATTGCGCTACTAAAAATGTTTGAAATGTTTTCCACATAATTTGAAAATCTTCTTCATTTAAAGAATTATTTTCTTTAATATATTCTTTAATACAGAACCCTACAAATTTCTGTTTGCGGGATTCGTCCCAGGCCGAGACGTCCAACTCTGCCAGTTTTTCATCGTCGACGGCGATTGTTAACGTTTCTTTAAATATATTTTCCGGTATACCTTGTACCCAATCTTTGGGTACAAAAGCTACTTGCCTTAATCTGTAAACCGTTTCTACAATTTTATTTACTATATCGTTTTCTTCGTCATCATGATGAATAATAACATCTACTATATTTTCGAGCAAATCATATGGACACATGAAGAACTCTTTTTCTCCTTCTAGCAACAGACCGTTTAGCTTTGTGTGAATGTTGCGCTCGACCAAAACCGAATCGTTCACTTTAAATGTTTTAATCACTTTAACTTTATCGCCGGCAATATGTGTGTTATTGTGCGACGAGCTTCTAAAATTCATTTTATTTTTGGTGCGTCCGATTTTAAATATGCCTTGTCGCGCATAATCGGCCGTGGAGACAATATAAATGATCTCCTCTTTTGTAACGCGCTTTTTATAACTGAGTAGCTCTTTTTGAATGTTATGGAGGCGATTAAGCGTATCGTCTTTCTCTTTTAAAAGTACTTTATTTTCTTTGTTTTCTAATTGAAGTTGCTTTACTTGATTCTGTAGCTCTGTAAGTTCTTCGTTGGATTTTTTAGAATCAACCGATACATTTCCGGTAATAAGCAATTCGCGAATCCAACGTGATACTTGTATCGCAAATGAGGGACTAATCCATTGAGCTAATTGAACGGCTAAGTCTGGGTGAACCCATGAACCAGAATGGTTACCTCCTACTTTTTTATCAACTAACTTCAATGCCGGGATCCCGGCATTGAAACTTTTTTCTAACTTCAATGTGCAGATCTGCACATTGAAACTTTTTTCTAACTCCTTAATTAACTCCTTTGTTGATTCTAAATTTATCCAGTGACTAAATTTTTTTCCGCCAGCTTTGCACAGCTGCGTGGCATTAATAAAGCCGTCTTCCCTCGATTCAATTACTACGTTGTTTAATGTGAGACTCATAATCATACAACTACATTTTCTTATCTTTAATATGTTTCACAGAAAAAATATATTCCCATAATTTTTTAGGACACCGTGGCGCGGTGTACACAGCTTCGACACTTATTTGATTAAAAAAAAATCATACTTTTAACGTCGCGAGGGGCTTAGCTTCGCCATTTAATCTGGAGCTTTTCTTTTTTGGCTTCTTCCTTGACGAAGGCTTTCCATTCGGTCGCCTTAAATTTAGATTTTACGATGGGCAGCTGAGCCACTAAAAATGTTTGAAATGTTTTCCACATAATTTGGAAATCTTGTTCATTTAAAGAATTGTTTACTTTAATGTATTCTTTGATACAAAATCCGACAAATTTCTGTTTATGTTGTTCATCCCATTTGGACACATCCAGTTCGGCTAGTTTTTCGTCGCCGGCGGCTATCGTTAAAGTTTCTTTAAATATGTTTTCATGTATGCCCCGTACCCAATCTTTGGATTCGAAAGCTACCTGCCTTAATCTGTAAACCGTTTCTACAATTTTATTTACTATATCGTTTTCTTCGTCATCATGATGAATAATAACATCTACTATGTTTTCGAGCAAATCATATGGACACATGAAGAACTCTTTTTCTCCTTCTAGCAAGAGCCCATTTAACTTTGCGTGGATGTTACGCTCTACCAAAACCGAATCATTTACATTGAATGTTTTAATTACTTTAACTTTGTCGCCGGCAATATGTGTGGTATTGTGCGATGAGTTTCTAAAATTCATTTTATTTTTTGTTCTCCCAATTTTAAATATGCCTTGCCGAGCGTAATCCGCAGTGGAGACGATATAAATGGTCTCCTCTTTGGTTACACGCTTTTTATAACTGAGTAGCTCTTTTTGAATATTGTGAAGACGATTAAGTGTATCGTCTTTCTCTTCCAAAAGGACTTCCTTTTTTTCTAAGAGAGCGTCTTTTTCTTTGTTCTCTAATTGCAATTGCCTCACCTTATTTTGTAGTTCTATAAGTTCTTCATCAGATTTTTTGGAATCGACGGACACATTTCCAGTAATAAGCAATTCACGGATCCAACGGGATACTTGTATCGCAAACGAGGGACTGATCCATTGTGCTAATTGTACGGCTAAGTCTGGGTGAATCCATGAACCGGAATTATAACGACCCTTTTTAACTTCTACTAAATTTTTAAATGCTGGGATCCCAGCATTTAAACTTTTTTCTAACTCTTTAATTATTTCTTTAGTTGAATCTAATTGATACCAATTATTAAACTTTTTCCCACCGGCTTTGCACAACTGTGTGGCATTAATAAAGCCGTCTTCCCTCGACTCGATTGCTACGTTGTTTAATGTAAGACTCATAATTATACATTTACTCTTTCTTATCTTTAACATGTCCAACAAAAAAATAAAATATAACAGTATTTTAAATTAAAGAATAGTAGCGCATGATTCTATTTGAACTACGCTATTGTTTCTGCCCATGATTTAATTTTACATAGACACCTTCCCATTTTATATCGTCAAATTCAAGATGAATGACTTCTTTCATTTTTGAAAGAATATATATTCCTTTTTTTGATTTCCAAACAGCCATTGTTACTAATAATTTTAATTCTAATTCTTCTTTTATTTCAGACGTATAAAATCTAAAATAATTATCAACCATAATAACACATTCATTATTTAGTGTCACTCCATTAGGTCGTGCTACTAAACCTAATGTTTCATTTATTTCAATTTGAAATATGCCGGATAAACAATCCCAAGGTTTATAAACTACATCATTAACAATTTTTGATAAATCATGATCAATATTTTGTTCGTTGAATAATCTTTTTATAAATTTCATATAAACTCTTTCCATACCATATGCTTTTATTTTTTTTTGATTTTCGGGATAATAATCCGGATTTAAAGTTTTGCCGTGTTTTACATAATTTTTTGCCTGTTCTGGAGTTTTACATCCTAAACCCAAAATCCATGGGATTATAAAGACCGTTATAACGCGCGGTCTTTGAATAAAGATGTCTTCCATTTTTTATTAATACAGCATATCTTTATATGGTTTTTAACATCTTACATCTTTACATATTTTTCGATATAAACAAACGCGTTAGAATTTATTAATAATGAACGTTAACGTGAGCTATAAAGGAGATTATCTTTATATATTGCACAATAAATTTTATCCAAAAACCACTTATAAATTTGGATGTACCAAAGATATTAGCTGCCGTAAATGGCATTCGTGTTATACAACTGCATTTGTATTTCCCTGTGAATACAAAGCTTATTATAAGTTGCAATGTGGAGCCGATACTTCTCTTTTTGGGGTAGAAGCTGAAATAAAGAGAAAATTAAAAGAATATAATAGACACGAAATCGAAGGCGAAGTCCACTCAAATGTAGGAAAAGAAATGTATTACAAAATTAAACTAAAAGAACTCAAGACTATTGTAGAAGAAACACTTAAAGAAACAGAAGTAGAATATTCTGTTTTTTATGAAGATATTTTTCTAGAAAAACCTAAAAGAAGTATCATAGTAAAATCAGAAAAGGAAGATTTAGAATATGAAAAAGAATACGATCATTACTTCGAGGGAGGGGGATGTGAATTAGAAGCCATCTCTCGCTTAAATAAAGAAGGTAAAAAATTAGATCAAGATCTAATTAAAATAGTTAAAAATACTGAATGGTATTATGAGGGCACAAAATTTCATTCTAAAAAAGATGAAATGAAATTTTGTGCCTTCTGTAACAAAAAAATTACAAATATACATACAATTTGGACATATAATAAAAAATATGAAGTTTATGTAGGTGGATCTTGTAGGAAAAACATAAACATTATATTCTTTGATAAAAAAATTAATAGTATTATCGGGAATATTAGCTCAAATATCTATAATTATTCTTCTCTTAAAGAATATGTTTTTGATGTGAACAAAGAAGAAATTAAAAACGTGGTTTTGGATGTTAATTATGTTTTTTACTCATCAATAGACAGTTTTGATGATAACGTAATTGAACGTAAATTCAGCATAAACGACATTTTAAGTATAAACCGTTTGCAAGGGGGAGACATTCATTCTAAAATACATCCCATGGTAGGCGTTTCTTGTTTATTTAAAAAAATGAATGCTAATAAGCAATCGTTTCTTTTAGAACATGAAGCTGATGATTACATTAAAAAAATTAATGTACAATACGAAACCTTCTTTACGATAGATTCCGTAAAATTTTTCTTAAAAACATCGCAATGCAATCCTATCAGTTTTGATGATAAAAAAAAATATTTTTACATCGAAAAAGTAAAAAATTGTGAAATTAGTATCCATAATTATTTTACTTTGAATAAAAATATAAAAAATAAGTTTGATCTGGAAGATTTATGTTTATTTGTTCAAAAATATTTGCAGGAAAATGGTTGTAGCAAAAAGGATAATGCCGTGAAGGAAATAGTAGAAATTTATTATGAGGAATTTCGCGATGGCGAAGACCGTGCTGAAATATTTGAAGAGATAACCAATCAATTTAATGAAAATTTTGAAGATAATTCAAAATTTAAAATGACCGAAGAGGCGTTTTACGCATTTGTAAATGCACGGTACAATCCCAATAGTATAATATTAGGAGGCCCGGGGAGGGGAAAAACTACAATTTGTAAAACTATATGTCATTCTATGCCGGAATATAATCCTATATTTTTGGCACCTACTGGAAAAGCAGTTTCAAGAATAAAAGAATCATGTGAAGAATCGGAAAATCCAATTAAATCTGGAAAATATTACACGGTAGATAAATTTTTGATCAATCAAAAACTAGAGCGAGAACATATGCCGTTCAACTTAAAATATCTATTTTGTGTAGATGAAATAAGTATGTTAGATACTTTTAAACTCGATAAACTGCTTAGAATTTTTAAACAATATAAAAATTCTAAATTTATGTGGATCGGGGATATAAGGCAACTTCAACCTGTCAGTTTTGGCGCGCCATTTAAAAATTTAACGAAGGAGAATGAACCACTTCTATCTTTGATAGAGTTGAAAACTAACTTTAGAAATGGGTCCGATCAAACGCTCAAGTTAGAAACTAAAATCCATAACGTGAAAAAATTAGGAGACTTGACTAGGTACGTTAAAATTATGCCGGTTAATGAGGATGTATTAGAAAATATAGATATAATTAAAAAGTACTATAATGAAGGATTTCAAATAATTTCACATACAAACGAAGTATGTGATTTAATAAATGATTTTTTATATCCTGATGATATATTTACTGAAGGTACGCCGATTATTTATAAAAAAAATAAATATGATGATGAAGGTAAATTAATTTATAGCAATGGGGACAGGGCAAAAATTGCTAGTTCAGAAATGGAAGAATGCGATGAGGGATACAAAATTTGGGTGTTTATGATGAAAGATGAAAAAAAACTTAAATACTCCAATAAAAAAGAGCAGGTTATTATTAAAGATATAAAATATGTAAAAAAGGCGGCCGCAATAACAATACATTGCGTACAGGGTTCAGAATACAATAATGTATTAATATACCATTTAGGGGAAAAAATTAGCGAAGAGCTGCTATACGTTGCATGTTCCAGAAGCAGAAACAGAAATGTTTTTCTGTATGGAGGCGATCCTGATGAGTGTATAATTTTTAGGAGTAAATCGTCAAATTCATTTATTGATAAGAATCCAGAAAATGCAAGTAATGTTACGGTAAAAATTGGCTATAATCCAAAAAGTGAAAAATGGTTAAAAATTAAAGAATTATTAAAGTCAATAAAATTTTCTTATGATGGAAATACTCAAACGTGGGCATCAAAGCATCCGATAACAGAAGATATAATTAAAAAAATAGAATCATACAAAGCTGGGAAAGTAAACGTAATATCCTTATAGATCCGAATTCACTGCTTTTAAAAGGTTTTAAAAAAATTGATTTTTTTTACCAAAATATAAAAAGAGGAGCAAAAATGGATGAGCGTATTTTGAACGAAATATCCAATTGCTTTATTGAATCCGTTAACAAAAAAGGAATCTTTAATATCTCTCTAGAAAAAGCCTATAATTGGCTTGGACTTAAATTATCAGGAGACGAGGCGCAAAATATTTTAGATGGATATATTACAGAATATTCACACCTCATTATTAAAGAAGATGTATGGTTTTCAGGTTATTGGTTCACAGTTGAGGGATTTAAAACATTTTGCTCATTTGTTGGTTCACCAAGAGCCTGGGTTATTTTGGCGCATTTTAATGAGTGCTCCCGTAAATACAGAGAAAGCATAGAAGAGGCGAAAAGAGAAATCGAGCGCTTAAAAGAAGAATTAAAAAATGCACCGAACAAATTAATTAAAGCCGCTTATGGGCGAGATGATGCGCGCGCTTTTACAAAGTAACATGGAAGAAGCCAAAAAGATTAGGACTAGGTTGGGACTTCAGTAAGAACGCACGCGCGTTCTTTTATTTTTTGCAGGAAGTTTGGTATAAACTAATAACGATATAAAGTTATGCAAATGGAGCCCTTTATTAACTATGGCACGGTGGAGGAGCCGTTATATTTAATGTCAAATATAGAAACCGTTTCCTATATACCTCGGCGAACTATTTGTGATTAGGTGTTTAGGCTGCCCACCAGAGATACAATAGTTAAAACAATAAACGTGGAAACTGTCCGCGGCGCATCATTTTATATGCAAGTTAAAAAATGCAAACTGCTCAAATTAACAGGTCTTAAAAAAGTTTTATGTGCCGTTCGACGTAATGTTAAGAAGGAAATATTAGATTATTATGATATTACTGAACTGAATCGATTCCAATGTGAAGAAGCAAAGTATTTAGATCCAATTATGGAGGCCTTCCAAGGGGAAGAAATCACGTCTCAGTACCAGGTAGGAACCTATCGTTTAGATGCGTATTTTCCTCGTTATAACATAGTTATAGAAGTAGACGAACCCGGTCATAAATATTATAAATTTAAAGCCCAATTAGAGCGTATTGTTACTATTAATTTTATACTAAAAAATCCTATAATTATAAGAATTGACTTATCAGAAAACGTTTCCATATTTAAAATTATCAATAGAATTTATAGAGCTATCGCATTCAGAGCGGCATCACTTTAAACGTAATTTTTTACATCCATTAATTTTTTTGAGCAAATGGGTATTTTGATTCATACTTGTTTTATGCTTGGTGGAGAAAAAAACAAGTCCGGCAAAACTGGCGATTTTGCCGGAGGATAAAATTCAAGTCCCCCAAAACTGGCACGGAAAAAGTAACTGTGCCAAAACTGGCACGGAAAAAGTAACTGTGCCAAAACCGGCGGAGAAAACCCAAGTCCGCCAAAACCGGCGGAGAAAACCCAAGTCCGCCAAAACCGGCGGAGAAAACCCAAGTCCGCCAAAACCGGCGGAGAAAAAATTGAATTTTTATGTAAAGATATAATAAATAGTTATATAACATGAATCCAGCCATTTTGGAAGAAATAAGAACTGAGTTCTTTAAGTTAGCTGAAAGTAATAGAGAGGGATATCACATATCCCTCATTAAAGCTTATGATTGGTTAGAGTTAGATTTAACAGAAGACATAAAACAGAAGCTTTTAAAAAGATATCTTCGTAATGAAGATTATGCCTTCATTGAGGCAAAAAGTGAAGATGACACCAATGCGCATTTTATTATTAGAAAAGATGGAAAAAAACATATTCCATGGTTTTCAGATGATGGATTTAAAATGCTCTGCTTTGTTTGTAAGTCAGTTAAATCTAAGTATATTATAGCTCACTTTATGCAATGCGAAAAAGATTATTTAAGAGCTGTAAAGCAAACAGAAAAAGAAAATGCCGAAGAGCTACAAATATTAAGAGAAAAAATTAATGGCTTTGATTCCAAATTAATGAAGATCGCCAACGAGCGCGATGACCTTCTGGTTAGGAACCATTCCTACCGCGAGGCCAACACACGCCTTCGCGCCATTGAGCTCCACACCTCCACTAAAGAGGCCTTCGCCATTGACGGCACACCGGAGCATAAACATTACTGTCTTTTAGTGAATATGTTCTTTCACAAGACACCCGTTTATATAGTCAACGCGGACTATGTTAATGCCAAGTACATGATTAAGCCCAAACGTCGCAGATCTGAGAAGAAGTCGCGCGAAAACTCTCATGAAGATCTCGTCAGTCCTGATGAAAAAGAAGAGCCAGAAGATCTGGCAGATGTGGTCGAACAATACGATCTTTTAGAATATGAAATCCCATATAATGAAATATTTCCTGGTGATCTCGAACATTATTCTGGATTGGAGTTTTACATTCATTTACCTTCATTTAAATCCAAAGCCGAAAAGAAACCTGAAATTTATCAATATGTGGGCGATATTCAGGTCCTTAACAAGGAGCATCTTAATAGTGTTAAAGCATATCTTAGTGTGGAAGATGTGTACGTTACAAAAATGAAACACGTTTACAGAATAAGTTATGAAGCACTCATTTCCACGATTAATGATCATATTTCTGAGAAGTTGTTTAACACAACGAGATAGGTTAAAGAAGTTTATTTAAAAATTGAATTTTATTATTTTTTTTATACTTCCATACGGAATGTTAAACTTGCCCAGTGACTTGATTGAATATATATTCAGCTTTTTGGACCAGGATGAAATTCTTTTGTTTCATAGAGTACATCGCGGATTTAAAAAGAATATAGCTTTACGAGTGTTATGTAGACTGGAAATGACGCTGGAGAGTGATCATTTACTGAACTTGGACCTCAAGGCGTTTAAAAATTTAAAAGTGCTGGATTGTCTGAGCTGCGGATTAACTGAAATTCCATACATCAGGGGACTTAAAAAATTATATTGTTCTTTAAATCCAATAACCCAGATCTCGCATATTGAAGGACTTAAAGAGCTGAAATGCAGCTGGAATAATCTAACGCAAATTCCACACATTGAAGGACTTGAAATATTGTATTGTAACGTGAATCAGTTAACATCAATTCCGCATATTAAAGGTCTTAAAGAGCTGAAATGTAATATAAATCAGTTAACAGAAATTCCTCATATTGAAGGACTTAAAGAGTTAGATTGTTCCTTCAATCAGTTAACCCAGATCCCGCACATTGAAGGACTTAGAGAATTATATTGCTCGCGGAATCAATTGACACAGATTCCGCACATCGAAGGACTTAAAAAGTTATGGTGTTCTCATAATCAATTAACTGAAATTCCGCACATTGAAGGACTTGAAGTGTTACAATGTTCCGACAATCAATTAACACAAATCCCGCACATTGAAGGACTAAGAGAATTACAGTGCTCGTGTGCTCAATTAACACAAATCCCGCACATCGAAGGACTAAGAGAATTAAAGTGTTCGCAGACTCAATTAACACAGATTCCGCACATCGAAGGACTTAAAAAGTTAGATTGTTCTACCAATCAGTTAACACAAATCCCGCACATTGAAGGACTTAAAGAGTTAGATTGTTCTACCAATCAGTTAACACAGATTCCGCACATCGAAGGACTTAAAAAGTTATGGTGTTCTCATAATCAATTAACTGAAATTCCTCATATTAAAGGACTTGAAAGGTTAGTTTGCGCCAACAATCAATTAACACAAATTCCACAAATTGAAGGCTGTAACATTACCAATTAAAAAATTGAATTTTATTCTTTTTTTTATACATTTAAGTTATGTTAAACTTTCCAGGTGACTTGATTGAATATATATTCGGTTTTCTATATCAATATGAACTATTTAAGATACGTCAAGCATGCAAAGAGTTTAAAAAACATGTGGCTTTACGTGTGTTATATAATTTGAAGATAACACGAGAGAATAAGCATCTATTAAATTTAAATTTAAAAGTATTTAAAAATTTAAAAGTATTAGATTGTTCAAACAATCAGTTAACTCAGATACCGCACATTGAAGGTCTTAGAGGATTATATTGTTCTTGGAATCAATTAACGGAAATTCCACATATTGAAGGTCTTAAAAAGTTAGATTGTTCGCAGAATCAATTAACGGAAATTCCACATATCGAAGGACTTAAAGTATTATATTGTAATGGGAATCGATTAACTCGGATTCTTCACATTGAAGGACTTGAAGAGCTACAGTGTAATGAAAATCGATTAACGCAAATTCCGCACATTGAAGGTCTTAGAGAGCTGAAATGCTCATATAATCAATTAACACACATTCCACACATTGAAGGACTTCAAGTATTATATTGTAACGGAGTTCAATTGACTCAAATTCCACACATTGAAGGACTTAAAGAATTATATTGTAATAAGAATCTATTAACACAACTTCCGCATATCGAAGGACTCAAAGAGCTATGGTGTTTAAATAATCAATTAGCCCAAATTCCACATATCGAAGGACTTAAAATATTATGGTGTTCGTATAATCAATTAACTCAAATTTCGCACATTAAAGGACTTAGAGAATTATGGTGTTCTGGAAACCAATTAACTGAAATTCCTCATATTGAGGGACTTGTAAAGTTAGTTTGTCACAATAACCAAATAATGGAAATTCCTCACATTATAGGCCTTAAGATTTTGAAATGTGGAAATAATAGGTTAACTACAATTCCCCAAATTGGAGGGTGTCAAATCGAAAGTTAAAAATTGAATTTTATTATTATTTTTTATAATTCCTATTTAAATGTTGAACTTGCCTAATGAATTAATCGAATATACATTTGGTTTCCTGGACCAATATGATCTATTCGAATTGCGCTCAGTATGTAAAAAGTTTAAAACGCACGTGACTTTACAAATATTATGTAAATTAGTAATATCCCGGGAGAATATACATTTACTGGATTTAGATCCAAAAGTATTTAAAAATTTGAAAGTATTGATATGTTCAAATAATCGGTTAACTGAAATTCCGCACATTGAAGGACTTAAAAATTTGAAAGTATTGGAATGTTCAAATAATCTGTTAACTGAAATTCCACACATTGAAGGACTTAAAGAATTACGATGTTCATATAATTTATTAACCGAAATTCCGAACATTAAAGGACTTAAAATAGCGATATGTTTAAAAAATAAAATAACTCAAATTCCACCTATTGAAGGACTTGAAATATTATGGTGTTCAGATAATCAGTTAACCAAAATTTTACACATTGAAGGACTTAAGAAGTTATTATGTTCTAATAATGAAATAACTGAAATTCCGCACATCGAAGGACTCAAAACGTTGGTTTGTCCGCAGAATAAATTAGACAAAATTCCACATATTGAAGGACTTGAAGAGTTATATTGTTCCGGCAATCGGTTAACTAAAATTCCACACATTGAAGGGCTTAAAAAGTTAATTTGTTCTCGCAATCAATTATCCAAAATTCCACATATTGAAGGACTTGAAGAGTTATATTGTTCTTGGAATCATTTGAAGCAAATCCCCCATATCAAAGGACTTGAAAAGTTATATTGTTCTCACAATCAAATAGTCGAAATTCCTCATATCGAAGGGCTTAAGAAATTAGATTGTTCTTGGAATCGTTTAATTCGGATTCCACGTATTGAAGGATGTCATTATGATGTATAAAAAATTAAATTTTATTATTTTTTATACATTTGGACTTATGTTGAACTTTCCTGGTGACTTGATTGAATATATATTCGGTTTTCTGGACCAGTATGAGCTGCCGAATCTGCGTCCGGTATGCAAAGAGTTTAAAAAACACGTTGCTCTGCGTGTGTTATATGATTTGAAGATAA